>Ga0181568_10002656_pt1 | contig 16271 bp, 16 predicted proteins | sample 101ome_20_FD_133758 | JGI IMG/M metagenome (GOLD analysis project Ga0181568, IMG submission 133758) | Coastal salt marsh microbial communities from the Groves Creek Marsh, Skidaway Island, Georgia - 101404AT metaG (megahit assembly) | ecosystem: Environmental > Aquatic > Marine > Intertidal... | reverse complement strand
GTGAATTAGAGAATTGGGGGCGTCCAAAATCATATTTACACCGTGATAAATTCTTTGATTACATAAGTGGAGTTTGGAATTTTAATTTCAAAGCAGATTTAATACTAATAGATGGTAGGTTTAGAGTCGCTTGTTTTCTTTATAGTTTAATGTGTGCAGATGAAGGCACCATAATTTTTTTTGATGATTACGTTGATAGAGGATATTATCATATCGTTGAAGACATAATACCTAAATCTGACTGTTGCGGAAGACAGGCTATGTTTAAAGTTCCAAATAATTTCAATCGTGAACTAGCTAAAGAATTATTAAACAAATTTGTATATGTTTTTGATTAATATCTTAAATTTTTATTTAAAGCTTTGTTTATTTCCTTTGGTTGCCATTGATAAGCACCCAAATTTCTAAAATTAAATGTTAAGTATATAGAATCTTCAGGGATTAAATCTCTATCTATCACTCCACCTGAGCTTTTGTACTGAAATAATACAGTTAAACAATTTCCAAACATGTATCCATCACCAGTGTATTCTAAGCCTAAGGTTTCTGATATCATTTCTTCTTTGTTATTATTTAAATCATAAGTCCTTGAATAGCTTGTTTTCCAATTTGAAAAATCTTTTGAAATTCCAATTGCTAACTCTTCTCTATCAGTACCGTTAGATACAAAATCTCCATCAACAGATCTATGGTTTGCTGAATAACCCCAGCCATTTAGGGATCCGCTAAAAGAGAAATCAGAGGTATCCGATTTGAAATTGTGATGATTATATAAAGAAAACCAAGAGAAATTATAGGTTGAATTTGGTTTCCAATTTATAGAATTTATGACATGAGATTGTCTATCATTATTGGCTATTGTTATATTATTTTGTGTTCCACTAATTTTTTGACTTTGGCCTACAAAAAAATTTACCTCACCGATATTTTGACTCATTAGATAAGTAGTGAATCCAGCATTTATTCTGTCACTTCGCTGAATATTATCTCTTCCTTGATATTGATTGTTTAAAAACAAATTAGCTTGATCTAATCTAAATTCAGACGAGTCTCTGTTTGGTACCTCATCTGTTCTATCTGAAGAAATCACGGTGCTAAATTGAATTTTAGGTTCTATGATCACACTAAGATCTTGGTCTGTCATTCCGTATTGATTACTTGCAGCTATAGAAAAACCTGAAGAAAGCCTATCAATATATCTATTGTCATTACTATCTGTAGAGGGTCTTCCTTGAATAGAATATAAATCTAGACCAAAGTTAGCGTCACCCTCTAAAATAACATTTTCTAAATTTATCTTTTTATTAATTTTAGCTAAACCTGACCATCTTTTTATATCATAACTTTCATCATTATATATTGAGTGGGCATTTAATTTGATATCATAGTTATAATTTTCATTACTATCAAATATATGGTGCGAAATAGAAGGAGCCATAACTGGTTCATTGTTGCTACTGGTTTCATCTAAATTTTGTATATTATATATTTCTATTTTTGAAATTGAGTTTGGTTTAATTTTTTCTAAGTTTAGATAGCTTTTATATCTATCGCTACCATCAAAACCATATCTTCTCATAAAAGTTTCTTGATCGGCATATTTCCCCTCGAATGTCATTTTCCAATGATTATCTAAATTAGAACTAGCTTTGAGGTTTATTCCAAATACATTATCACCATTTGATTTATTAGTATCTAAGTTACCCTTATAAATATTAGTTTCTAATGATGTGTTTTGAAATTCTTTTCTAACATTTAATTGATCTGCATGACCTGTTTTACCGTTTTGATGAGTTGTAAAAGTCATGTCCCAGGTTAGATCATTTTCAGGGGCATAATAATAAGGAATCTTAGTGTGGAATCTATTTTGTTTCGAATAACCATAAACTGGGGTTAAAAATCCAGATCTTCTTTTAACAGTCCAGTCTGGAAAACTTAAATAAGGGAGATAGTATACTGGCAAAGAAAAAATTTTCATTACAGGATGTTTAAGATAAACAGTTTGTGTTACAGGATCATGTTTTATTTGTTGTGTTTCTATCCTCCAAATAGGGTTTGTACCTTTTTTGAAGTCACATTCACAAGCCGTATAAGTGCCTTCTTTAAAAAAACTTTCACCAATATCATTTTTTATAAAATTATTAGCTTTAATAAACGAACTATCAATTAATTCGCCGTATAAAGGAATTGCTACAATTGATTTAAATTCATTTGTTAGTACTACACTGTCTGATTCATAAATCGAACCATCTTTTTCTCTTATTATTACGGAACCAGTGGCAACAGCTTTGTCTATATTTTGATCGTACTCAACTTTATTTGAGGTTATTTTACGACCTTTATTAGTGATAACAACGTTGCCAGTTGCAATTAATTTTTGGGTTTTTTCATCAACTATTAGGCTGTCACTTGTAAAGTTTACACTATCGGATGAAGTTTGTTTAAGATCTTTACTAAGTGCGCTTCCACTCATGAAGAAAATAAAAATCAAAAAAAATTTAATATATTTCATTTTATCCCTTGGTTTAGTAAAGATGTAGGAATGTTTTTAAATTATAAAATTAATAAAATAAAACTTTTCCTGGGTTCATTATTCCTTTTGGATCTAACTGTTTTTTTATAATAGTCATTAGAGAATAAGCTGCCTTGTTTTTATGATTTTTTAAATTATTTTTTTTTAACTGACCAATACCATGTTCTGCAGAAAAAGAACCATTATACTTATGTACGATTTTATAAAGTTCAGTTGTTAAATTGATGCTTTTACCTTGGAAGCCGTCGGGCAAAGATCCATTGCCGAAGACATTATAATGAAGGTTTCCGTCACCTAGATGACCAAAATAAATTGTCTTTAAATCTGGCAAGAACTCTGAAATCATTTTTTGAGCTTCTTTATGAAAATCATCTATTGATTCAACTGGAAGAGATATATCATGTTTTAAACATTTAATAAGATTAGAATTTTCAAGTTCTTTTTTTTCGGACTCTGCTGCTGCTTCCCTTATTGACCACAAAGATTTTCTTTGTGCCTCATTATTACAAATAGTTGCATTTGAGATTAGCTCAAGATCAAAGCATTCCTCTAGAATATTTTCAATTGATTTTATAATGGGAAGTTGACCATCTTCATTAGAGGTAATTTCACTTTTAGAAAAACTTGATATGTCAATTAAAACACCCATATCTGGTAAATTTTCAAAAGGTAATTTGATATTTTCTATATTGTTTTTTGCTACCTCCCAAAAAACTTTAGGCATTAGCTCAAACGACTCTATTCTATCTGGAAAGTGAGTATTAAAAACATTTAGTAATTTGACTGCATTAGAAATTTTGTTAGCTTCTACAAACAGTGTTGTAATCATTTTAGGTAATCTAAATAATCTCATAGTAGCAGCAGTAATTATCCCAAGAGTTCCTTCTGCTCCAATAAATAGATTTTTTAAATCATATCCTGTGTTATCTTTTTTAAGTTCGGAAAGAAGATTCATTATTTGTCCATCAGGTAAAACAATCTCTAATCCCAAACATAATTCTCTAGTGTTTCCATATTTCAAAACATTTACTCCACCGGCATTAGTAGATAAATTTCCACCAATCATGCAAGAACCTTTAGCACCTAAACTTAATGGAAAGAATAAACCCTCTTTTTCCACCAAATCATGTATTTGTGATAAAATCATACCCGATTCAACTGTGATTGTTTGAGCATTTTTATTAAATTGACGGACATTATTCATTTTTTCTAAAGATACGATGATTGAATCCCCAGTATTGTCTGGAGTTGCGGCTCCGCATAAACTAGTATTACCCCCTTGAGGTACGATAGGAATATTATTTTCAAAGGCGAATTTCATTATATTAGATACTTCTAAGGTGTTAGATGGCCTTAGAACAGCTGCAGCTCTACCAATATACTGACCTCTCCAATCATTTACATACTTGAGATGTTCGTCTTCGCTAAGTAGAGGAGGGTTTTTTAAACCTAAATTTTGAATTTCAAAATTTAATTCTTTAGTATTCATTTTGTTCCTAATATTATCAAAGTTTGCAAGATGCTCTTTGTAAACGATCATTTATGGCTACCCCAATACCTATATTAGGAATTGGCATCACTTGAATATTTTTAACTCCTTTTGAGTCTAAGTATCTTAATCCTGAATATAACAAACAACATGCTTGAAATAAATTTTTACTAGGACTTAAGTTAAACAAGTTTTTATTTTTCTGCAATGATTTTGGGGTGTTTCCAAACGTCAACCAGCCAGCATTTTCCATACTAATTTTTTGGTCAAGAAATACATCAGCTTTTGGCGAGTAGTGACTTTTTAGAAGTCCTGGTGAAATCAACTCATCATCATTAGGATCTAAGACTTCTGTTTCCAAAATTTCAGAGATCATTTCTTTAGTAATGTAACCATGTCTTAAAATTATCGGTTTTTCACCACGACAGTCCACTACAGTTGATTCTATACCAACGTAACTTGTCTCGTAATCTAAGATTTTAGACAATGTCCATCCTTTTCCTTTGAAATGAGGGCCAAAGTCTTTTTTTACATGTTCAGCTTTTGTAGGGCTAACTCCCCCTGAGAGATTGGCACTTGGTGCTAAAATAGGTATATTTACCCTTTTAATTAGATCCATTGCAAGAGGATGAGATGGCACTCTGATTGCTAGAGTACTTTTACCTTGTGATAGTATGTTAGAGATTTTGTTTTTTTTTGTTTGACCTACAATTGTAAGTGGACCAGGCCAAAAATTATTTGCTAATACATTAGCAATTTCTGTGAATTCAATGTATTTTTCTGCTTCTTTTTTACTAAAAGTATGTGCAATTAAAGGATTATTCGAAGGTCTCCTTTTAGCAGTATAAATACTTTTGATAGCTTTTTTACTGCTTCCTATCGCGCCAAGACCGTATACAGTTTCCGTAGGAAAGGCGACTAAATTTTGTTTTAAAAGTTCACTTTTTGCCTGAACTAAATCATTTTCATATTTATCAACATCATGTTTGTTTAAAAACAATAAAAATTTTGGAGGTAAATATGGAGTTTTACCAAAAGCTAAAAAATTTGTGTTTTTGAAATTAACTTTCCCATATCGCATTTCAAGTCCAGCATCACAATAAACATTTCCACCCGCTGCTTTAAGGATACTATGTCCAGCTGCTATATCCCATTCCATAGTAGGAGAAGTTCTTGGATAAAGATCAGCTTTACCTTCTGCTAAATGACAGAATTTAATGCTAGAACCAATATTTATATCTTTTTGGGGTTTAACTAAAGTTATCCAATCTTCTAGCTCCTTCGACCTATGACTAGAACTACTAAAAGTGCTAATTTTGTTGTAATTGATTTTGGAACATTGAATTTGTTCTGATTTTTCTATTTTATAGTCTTTTTCTATTTTCCAGGCTTTACCGCCAAAACTGTACCAAATAGTGTCTGTAAATGGTTGAGCAATTAAACCAAACACTGGCAAGTTATTTTTAATAAGTGCAAAATTAACTGTGAAATTTGGGTTTTTATTTATAAATTCTTTAGTTCCATCTATAGGATCAACTAGCCAAAATGGTTTGTCATTTTCTAAGAAGTTATGAGAGCTTTCTAATTCTTCACTAACAATACTAATATTAGGAAAAATTTTTTTTAAGCCATTGATTGCAATTTTATTAACTTCAATATCAGCCTTCGTTAACGGAGACTCATCTTTTTTAAAAATAACTTGTGTGTTATCTAACTGTCGAAAAAAAGACATGGCGCATAAGTTACATTCTTTAGCTAAATTAATCATATTTATTAGTTGTTTTGAATTAATCATAACTTAATTTCTATCTTTTCGACTTTAACTTTATTATAAAAATGCCACAAAAATAGTGAAGCCGCCCCTCTATAAGGTATCCAATCATTTCCTAGTTTTTCCATTTCATCATGATTAGGTCTTAGTTCTAATTTCTTAATAATTTTAACAGCTTCTTGAAGAGCCAAGTCTGCAGAAGGCCAGGCATTAATATCTTGAAGGACAAAAATTTTATAATTATTTATAGTCCAGTGACCAATACCTTTGACCTTAATTAATAAACTTGAAATTTCTTCACTTGAGTGTTTTTTAAGATTGCTTAAGTCTAGTTTTTTTTTTTGAATTAAATCAGCTAAATTCTTTATATAAAAAGATTTTTGTGATGATAATCCATATTTTTTCAAAGTGTCTAATGTAAGCATCTGTATTTTTTTTTCATTTAAAATATCATCCATAAGTAATTTATTATAAATATTACTAGCTACATTAGTTGAAATCTGTTGCCCTATAATTATTTTTGCTAAACTTTGAAAGCCTTCACTCATCGACCTGTTTTCAGGAATACCAATTTTGTTGTAAATTTTTCTAAAGTTTTGATCAACTTTCATAATATTTTCAAAAGCTTTTAACATTTCGGAATTCCAGCTGGATTTCATAGTTTTCTTCTTTATGATAAAATACCAAGTTAATTATATGAATTAATAATGCAATATAAACAAAATTCAAAAAACAAAATATGGGATTTGTCCTTAAGATGCTTCCATTTGGCCTTGATATTACTTGTTATAGGTTCAATAGTCACAGCTAAGTTAAATGTATTAGAAATCCATCAGTTTTTTGGTGTGGCCCTTCTGGGTTTAATTTTTTTTAGAATTTTATGGGGTATTATAGGTACTAAATATTCAAGATTTAAGAGTTTTAATTTATCAATTAGAGAGGCCTTAACTCAGTTTTCGAATAGAAACAATGACAGTGAACTTATTAAAACGCCACTAGGCAGTTATTCTACTATTATGTTTTTATTAGTTTTAATAACCTTATCTGTCTCAGGTTTGTTTTCAAGTGATGATATTTTGTATGACGGTCCTCTTGCGTATTTGACTCCTAATTATTCAAGTATTTGGGTCTATGTTCATAATATTTCTCATTATATCTTATATTCTTTAATTACAATTCATATTATAGCCATTTTGTATTACCAAAAAATAAAGAAAAAAAATCTAATAAAAAGAATGTTTGCGTTTTACTTTAAAGTACATCAGGAAAATATACTTCAAAAACCAGAAAATCCACTACGTGGATTAGCAGTTTTATTACTACTTACTTTGTTACCAGTTTTTTTATTATTTTATTATTGATCTAACCAATATCTGCTGTGTAACCTGCAGCTTCAATTCCTGCAATGGCCGCTATTTCGTCATTATCTGATGTGTCACCGGAGATGCCAAGGGAACCAACAATATTATTGTTTTTATCTTTTATAAGCACACCACCTGGAACAGGCACTAGGGCTCCGTCAGTAAGTGCATTAACGGCGTTTATAAAGTATGCTTGTTGCTCAGCTCTATTAAACAAGGCTCTAGATCCCATACCCATTTGGAAAGCTCCATTAGCTTTACCATGGGCAATTTTGAATCGTAAACTACTTATACCATCTTCTCCAGAACATGCCTTAATTGCTCCACGATGATCTAAAACAACAACCATTATTGGATTAATTTTAATTTCTCTTGCCTTTTTAATTGCACTATCAATCATTAGATTAGCTTTTTCTAATGTTATTGGCTCTATATTTAACTCGGACATTTTACAACTCCATATTTTTAATTTTATAAATTATATTAATTCTCTTTTAACTTATATGTTAATTTATGGTAGATGTATTTTTTTTTAAATTATTTATTATAACTAGTTAAATAAATTATCATGAATCCAAAGTCAGATTACCAAAATTTCTTACAATCTAATAAAAAAATTATTAATGATAAAAACACTTTTATAGTTGTAGCTTTTTATAAATTTTTTGAACTTAATAATTTAATTGATTTTCAGAAGCACTTAAAAAATATTTTTGATAAGACATCGGTAAAAGGTACTATCTTATTAGCCAATGAAGGCATTAATGGAACTATAGCTGGTATTCCAAAAGAAATCGAGTTGGTCCTATATGAATTATGGAATTTTAAAAACTTAAAAGATTTATGTCCTAAATACTCTATTGCCCCTAAAAATCCATTTTTCAGAATGAAAATTAGGTTAAAAAAAGAAATTGTAACATTAGGTCTAAATCATATTTCTCCCCAAAAAGAAGTAGGTCAATACATAAAACCTGAAGAGTGGAATAGTTTTATAGCTGATGAATCTGTAATACTTGTGGACACAAGAAATAATTATGAAGTTTCAATTGGTTCTTTTGATAAAGCTATAAATCCTAACATCAAAAGTTTCAGAGATTTTCCCAATTGGGTTTCAAATAATCTTCTCAACAAAGGACCGGACATAAAGAAAAAGAAAATAGCAATGTTTTGTACTGGAGGAATTAGGTGTGAAAAGTCTACATCATATTTAAAATCTCTAGGTTTTAGTGATGTTTATCACTTAGAGGGTGGAATTTTAAAATATTTAGAGAAAATCCCTGAACAAGAAAGCAAATGGTCTGGTAACTGTTTTGTATTTGATTACAGGGTCTCTGTTAAGCATAGGCTAGACATAGGTGAATATGATATGTGTTATGCTTGTAGAATGCCTATAAATTCAGAAGACAAAAAGCATAAAAATTTTAAAAAAGGGGAAAGTTGTCATCATTGTTATAATCACTCAAATGAAAAACAAAGACAAAGATTTAAAGAACGTCAGAAACAAATAGAAATTTCAAAGAAAAGAAATCAATTACACATAGGACAATTAAATAAGAGAAATTAGTTTTAATCTAAAAGCTTCAAAACTAACTCGGGTGGACGTCCAACAATTGCGTCAACTAGCACATCATTTTTATATTTAATTAAAATAGGTCTCTCAATTATTACTGGATTTTCTAAAATTAACTTAATAACTTGATCTGTTGATAATTCATTTATATCAACTTTTAAGTCTTTAAAAGATTGATCTTTCTTCCTAATAAAATTATTTATGTCAAATTTTGTGATCTTAAAAATATCTTCCAAATCCTTTTTTAAGATTCCTGACTGCAAGTATTTTACAATTTGTAATTTAAAATTTTGAGATGAAATCAACTCTAAAGCTTTTCTTGATTTTGAGCATCTTGGATTATGATAAATTTTTAATTTTTTTTTTGTCATAACAGGCCACCATTACCCATATCATTAATTTCTTTTTTTGAAATACCAAGATCACAAAATAATCTCCACAATATCCAATCAACACCATTTTCTTTAGGAGATCTTGCACATCCTGGCATCCCAACTATTGGTATATTTTTGTTATTTTTTTTGAGTTTACCTAATAACATTAAGTTACCAGGTTCTACTGGCATACCTAAACGTTGGATTGTTCCACCATTCTTCACTAAAGATTTAGGGATTACATCATTGATATCTGTAATAGCAGAAGCTCCAAAAACTAAAATTATATCTGCATTTTCATCTATGCTTTCTTTAATCTTTCTCGAAAGTGCAGTGATAGAGTGTTCACATTTTTTTTCATAAAAACTATCAATATTACAGTTTTTCAGTCTATTTCTTGTAACAAGAATAGTCTTTTCTAAAACTTTCTTTGGTAATGATTCATTTATAGTTTGTATTAGGTGAATTACTTTGTTTTTAAATGGTAATATTTGAAAACAGTTTGATGATTTTTCAATCACAGAATTCAATATAATTTTATTGATGGCAAAAGGAATTGCTTTTATAGAAATTACAACCTGATTTTTTTTAACAAAAGACAAATTTTTTAGAGACGCCACTGCAATTTTATCTGTCACTGAATTAATGGATAATAATTGTTTTGGATTAAATTTTATTACACCATTAACTGAAGAAATTAAATTACATCTTCCTTGCTTAGGTTTGTCGATCATTAAATTTGATTTGCTTTTAAATATTATTTTTTTTGATATTTCATGTACAGCTTTATTTTCTTCAATATCATCTCTCTCAAGTTTTGCACACACGATTGAATCAATATTATTTTTCAAGAAGACTTCTATGTGCTTGTCTGTAATGATAGTACCTTTACTTATTTTTACTTTTTGATTGTTTGCATCAATTACGAAAATAGAACTTGTTAAAATACAGTTCAAAGATGATTCCGTTTTTAATTCTCCAAAAAACATACTTAACCTGTCTTTATAAAATTTAACGTATATTGATATATGAATTTATTAAAAATGTTAATATTTTTAGTTTTAAATATAATAATTCTTGACGATTTGATGATCTAAGGATATCAAACACGATGAAAGTATATGGGGCTGTAGCTCAATTGGGAGAGCGCCTGCTTTGCAAGCAGGAGGTCGTCGGTTCGATCCCGTCCAGCTCCACCATATTTTAATTAATTTTTATTTGAGAGTTTATTATGGCAGTACCAAAAAGTAAAATAACAAGATCAAGAAGAGGCATGAGGCGTTCTCATGATGCTCTGAGTGCGGATGCCTTTGTTGAAAGCAAAGAAACAGGAGAATTACATAGGCCTCATCATATTGATCTTAAAACAGGTATGTATAAAGGTAGGCAAGTCTTAAAAGTTAAGTCCAAAGTCTAGTAAATTCCATTTTGTTGTAGTTCTTTGTAGGTATAAGTAAAGATGTCTAAAGAAAATAATCAAAATGATGATGAATTGAAGAAAATTATTTCAAATACTTCTGATAAAATTCAAGTTCATAAAGAACCATTATTTAATATTGGTGATATTGTTAAACACAGAATATACCCTTTTAGAGGTGTGATAATCGATGTTGATCCAGAGTTTTCGAACACTGAGGAATGGTATCAATCAATACCCGCTGAAATACGTCCTTCTAGGAATCAGCCTTATTACCATTTAATGGCTGAAAATACAGAAACATTTTATACTGCATATGTGTCTCAACAAAATCTGGTAAGAGACGGTGAAAATGGTCCCCTTGAACACCCTGACATAGAAGAAATGTTTAGTGGAATGGAAAAGGGTAAATACCATTTGAGAAATGAAGTCAGAAATTAAATTAATAATAACCTTTAATTAGTACTAATTAAGTACTATATATATATTATGTTAAAACTCAATAAAATGACAGATTATGCAGTGGTATGTCTTGGAATGCTTGCAAGAAGACCTGGCTATTTAATGTCTGCATCAGAATTGTCAAAAGAGACCGGATTAAAACTATATACAGTTCAAAAAATTTTGAAGGTCATCTTAACAAAGAGTGATTTAATAAAAGCTGAACGAGGGATTAATGGAGGATATACTCTAAAAAAAAGACCGGTAAATATTTCTGTAGTTGAAATAATTGAAGCATTAGATGGACCTATTAAACTAACATCCTGTGTTGATAAATCTGATAAACTTTGTGAATCAAGCGATATTTGTTTTTTAGGAGGCAAATGGAATAAAGTTAATGAAATTATCAGAAAGTCTTTAAAAGATATTTCTTTAGATGATCTTTTGAATTTTGATAATCCATTTCTAATTGAATATAAAAAAACTACATTACATAAAACGATGAATTAAAAGGAATTTAAATGGTTGCCACTCAAGAAACAATTGATAAAGTTAAAGAAGTTTCAAAATCCTACAAATATGGTTTTATAACAAATCTTGAATCTGAAAAAGCGCCTCTTGGATTAAATGAAGATATTGTAAGATTTATTTCCCAAAAGAAAAAAGAGCCTCAATGGCTCCTTGAATGGAGACTAAAAGCCTATAAAAAATGGCTTACTATGAAACAGCCAAATTGGGCTATGGTTAATTTTCCAGATATTAATTTTCAAGATATTTATTACTATTCTGCTCCTAAAACCAAACCTAAATTAAACAGTCTTGATGAAGTTGATCCAGAACTCTTAAGAACTTATGAAAAATTAGGGATTCCTATCAAAGAGCAAGAAATGCTTGCTGGAGTTGCTGTGGATTATGTTTTTGATTCTGTATCTGTGGCAACTACATTCAGGGAAAAGTTAGAAAAGGAAGGTATAATTTTCTGCCCTATTTCTGAAGCTGTTCAGAACTATCCAGAATTAGTTAAAAAATATATTGGTTCAGTAATTCCTATTGGAGATAATTATTATGCTGCATTAAATTCCGCTGTTTTCACAGATGGTTCATTTGTTTATGTTCCAAAAGGTGTTCGGTGTCCTATGGAATTATCTACATATTTTAGAATAAATGAGCAGAACTCAGGACAATTTGAAAGAACCTTAATCATTGTAGAAGATGATGCTTACGTTTCTTATTTAGAAGGTTGTACAGCTCCACAAAGAGACGAAAATCAGCTTCATGCAGCTGTCGTTGAATTAATAGCTATGAATAACTCAGAAATAAAATATTCAACTGTACAAAATTGGTACCCCGGAGATAAAGATGGTAAAGGTGGAATTTATAATTTTGTAACAAAAAGAGGAAACTGTCTTGGTAAACGGTCTAAAATTTCCTGGACACAAGTAGAAACTGGATCTGCCATAACATGGAAATACCCTTCATGCATTCTAAAAGGGGATGAATCTGTTGGCGAGTTTTATTCTGTTGCCGTTGCTAATAATGCCCAGCAAGCTGATACTGGAACTAAAATGATCCATATAGGAAAAAATACTAAATCTACTATTATTTCTAAAGGAATTTCAGCTGGCAAAGCACAGAATACTTATAGAGGGCAAGTTCAAATACAAAAAAATGCTTTAGGCTCTAGAAATTTTACACAATGTGACTCTTTACTAATTGGTGATAAATGTGGTGCCCATACCGTACCATACATAAACCAATATACACCATCTGCAAGGGTTGAGCATGAAGCAACAACATCCAAAATTTCTGAAGATCAACTTTTTTATTGTCTTCAAAGAGGCCTTGATACAGAGCAAGCAACCTCATTGATTGTAAATGGTTTTTGTAAAGAAGTTATGAAAGAGTTGCCAATGGAATTTGCAGTCGAAGCTCAAAAGCTTATTGGTATAAGTTTAGAAGGTTCTGTAGGTTAACAAATATTAATAATTGGGAAAAAAAATGTCGTTACTTGAAATAAGGAATGCTTGTCTTAAACTTGATGGTAAAGATATTCTTAAGGGATTGTCTTTGTCGGTAAATGAAGGAGAGGTTCATGCTATTATGGGCCCCAATGGTTCTGGAAAAAGCACACTATCTTATATGTTGGCGGGAAGAGAAGGTTATGATTTAGACAAAGGTGAAATTTTGTTGGAAGGAAAATCTTTGATTGAGATGTCCGCAGACGAAAGAGCTAGATCTGGCTTGTTTTTAGCTTTTCAATACCCAGTTGAGCTGCCTGGTGTTGGTGCAATGAGTTTTCTAAGAGAGGCTGTTAACTCAAGAAGAAAATTTTTAGGAGAGAAAGAATTTGATCATCTAGGATTTGTAAAAGAAGCCAGAAAAGAAGCCTCAAAAATGTTTGTTAAAGATGAGATGCTAAAAAGATCTGTGAACGTTGGTTTCTCAGGAGGAGAAAAAAAACGTTTTGAAATATTACAAATGGCTATGCTAAAACCAAAAATTTCAATTTTGGATGAGACGGACTCAGGTTTAGATGTTGATGCTCTCAAAATTGTTTCAGAAGGAGTTAATGCTCAAAGAAGTAAAGATAATGCAATTGTGGTAATCACTCATTATCAAAGATTGTTAGATTATATTATACCAGATTTTGTTCATATTTTATCCGATGGAGCTATTATTAAATCTGGCGGTCCAGAATTGGCACTTGAAGTTGAAAAAAATGGGTATGCAGGGTTGATCAATGCTTCATGATGTTAAAGAAGATTATGTAAAGTCTATTAAAAATTCTACATCTTCATATGATAAAAAACATTTTAGATACCTGGCTTCAAGTGATTTCAATGGTTGGCCAAGTCCAATAGAAGAAAAATGGAGGTTGAGCAGGCTAGGAGCATTATCTAGATTAAAAATTAAGCCTATTGAACCTAATTTAAGAAAAAGTTCAATTCATAATAAAACAATTGGTTCTAACATTATTAAGTTTGTTGATGGTGCTTTGCGAAAAGATCTCTCTTCTAACCTTCCTCCAAGTATCATTTTGAAAGAGCTTAATGAAATAGAAAGTCTAGAGTTTTTAAAAAAAATTAAAAAAAGTGATTTAAATAATCACCCATCCACTAATGCTTCTTTATCTTGCACTCCCTCTATTATAAAATTAACAGTGGATGAAGAGAGTAACTTTGAAGAATTAATAGAAATAACATATGAGGGGGGAGATGATGATTTTTCTGTCCATCCTGTTTTGTATATAGAATTGAAGAAAAATAGTAAATTATCTTTGATTGAACATTTCAATCATAAAAGCACACTTGTAATGCCCCTCCAATTAATAGAAGTTCAGGAAAAAGCGTATTTAAGTTCTATAAAAATTTATAATGATAACTATGACACTTATAATCTCTCTGCTCACTGTGCTTTATTATCAAAAGATTCTAAATACAATTCTTTTTCTTTGGTTAAAGGAGGTATTTTTACGCGATCAGAAACACATGCTTACCTAAATGGTTCTAATGCTAACTTAAACCTTAATGGCGTTTATATTTCTGGTAAAAAACAGCATCATGATCTAACTACAGCAATTTATCATAATGTACCAGACTGCACTTCTAAACAAATTGTTAGAGGTGTATTAGGCGGATTTTCTACTGGAGTTTTCCAAGGTAAAGTAAAAGTTTCCCCTGATGCTCAAAGGACAGACGGACAGCAGATGAGTAAAGCAATTCTAGTATCTCAAGATGCAAAAGCAAATGCCAAGCCTGAGCTTGAAATTTATGCAGATGACGTTATTTGCGCTCATGGCGCAACTGTTGGTGAGTTGGATGATGATCAACTATTTTACTTAAATAGTAGAGGTATTGGTAAGAATAAAGCTAGAGAGATTCTTATTAAGGCTTTCTTGCATGATATAATTAGTGAATCTGTAGATAATAAATATCATGACTATATTTTTAACGAAGCTCAAACTTCTTTATCATCTATTTTAAATGAAGAAAAAATTATAAATGAATAATTATGATGTAAATAAAATCAAAGAACAGTTTCCAGCTTTAAATAGGCAGGTTTGGGACAAGCCCTTAGTCTATCTTGATTCAGCTGCTTCTATGCAAAAACCTCAGCAAGTTTTAGAGAGTATTAATAAAAATTATTCATTCAATTATTCTAATGTGCATAGAGGCCTTCACAAATTATCAGAAGAAGCTACTGCAAATTATGAAGGTGCTAGATTAAAAATATCAAATTTTATGAATTGTAACCCACAAGAGATTGTTTTTACTTCAGGAGCAACTGCTGCAATAAATTTGATTGCATATAGCTGGGGAACAAAGAATTTAATGCCAGACGATGAGATTATTATTACAATCGCAGAACATCACGCAAATATAGTTCCTTGGCAGCTTGTTGCTGAGCAAAGAGGAGCAAAGATTATTGCAGCTAAAGTAGATCCTGATCAAGACTTTGATTCAAAGATCATAAAGGATCTCATCACATCAAAAACAAAAATAATTGCTTTTCCTCATGTTTCTAATGTTTTAGGCACAACTTTTCCTGTCAAAGAAATTTGTGATATTGCTAAGAAAAATGGTGTCATAAGTGTTGTGGATGGTTGTCAGGGAATTATCCACGAAAAAGTTGATGTCCAAGATTTAGGTTGTGATTTTTACTGTTTTTCTGGTCATAAATTATATGGTCCAACAGGTATTGGCGTGTTGTTTGGAAAATATAATTTGCTAGAAGAAATGCCCCCATTTTTAGGTGGAGGTGATATGATAGATGTTGTAAAAATAGAAAAATCTACCTATGCCGATCCGCCCAACAGATTTGAAGCTGGTACTCCACCTATTGTTCAAGCAATTGCCCTTGGAGAAGCAATCGACTGGATAACTAATATAGGCATTGATAAAATTAGTGTTCATGAGAAAAATGTGATTTCTTATGGAACAGCTTTATTAGACTCAATTTCTGGTGTTAATGTTTTTGGAAAGTCTCCAAATAAAACTGGTGTGGTTTCTTTTACTATGGATTGTGCCCATTCGCACGATATTGCAACTATAATTGATAGAGAAGGTATAGCAGTCAGGGCAGGTCATCACTGTGCTCAGCCTTTAATGGATTATTTTAACTTAGTATCTACTACTAGAGCTTCTGTAGGTGCTTATTCAACTAATGAAGATTTTGATAAGTTAGCTGAAGCCCTCGTTAAAGTTAAAAAAATATTTGGTGCTTAGAATGAGTAATACAGAACAACTTCCTTTATCCGCTTTCATGCCCTCAAATGGGATAGATAATTCAAATGAACCTTTTGTTGCAAAGGCAGG
>Ga0181568_10002649_pt1 | contig 16292 bp, 11 predicted proteins | sample 101ome_20_FD_133758 | JGI IMG/M metagenome (GOLD analysis project Ga0181568, IMG submission 133758) | Coastal salt marsh microbial communities from the Groves Creek Marsh, Skidaway Island, Georgia - 101404AT metaG (megahit assembly) | ecosystem: Environmental > Aquatic > Marine > Intertidal... | reverse complement strand
TGTAACCACGATCGTCAGTAAACTCGTTTGTCTCGTGGACGTGAACATCTGAAGGCTGTGTACGCATGGCTTCCAATTCAGGATAGTAATCGTGTGTCAATCCCTTGATCGTCAGAAGACCCCCTGCTTCCCAGAAACCGTTGTCATAGGTGTCGAAGGTTGCAACAGAAGCGCCAGCGGATACGACAAGTGCTCCAACAATGAGGCGCTTTCCGTGTTCTGGAGTAAATCCTGCACCCCAAGCTTTCACCAAGACATTACGCCCGATGAAGTAGATGACAATCCATAACAGCATTCCTGTTAGGATCCACGGTACAGCATTGAAGATTTCAGCAATCCATGGCGCTCTCGTTCCACATAAAAGATCTCCATGCGAATCGAGTTTACAATAATCCGACCGATTTTTCCCGTACAATTCGAGGAAGATGTTGATCGAAAAGACGGAGATGAACCACACGTGAGCGAGATAAACTGCACCTGCGGCTGCGAACCATGGGTCCTCAACAGGTCGCTTTTCACGTCCTCCGAGGAACGGAGGAAGAGCAAGGATGCCGACCGGAATGCCAGTAAGAGCAGCGCCCCACCATGCGGCGTTCCAAGCGAAGACTGGTTGGCCGACAATGTCGCCAATGAATCCCGTTGGTACAGTGAATTGGGGTAGATACTCTCCCCAACGTAGGTAACCGTACGAAAACAGTACGTACCAATCAGGGAAAACGAATCCTGCTTGTGCGTATGGATCTGCAGCACCGTGTAATGGTGGTGGAATCAACCATGCATAGAACAGTAGAACTGCTGCCATGAAGGCGAACAGAATGGTGTCACGAAGAACTTCATGGGGCCAGAAACCGTGACCCATACGGGTACGCTTACGCTTTTCGCCCGCTTCTTGAAGCTTGGCTTTTTCATCCATGTACGAGGTTGCAACTCGTCCCAAATTTTCCATTAATCCCATTCAAATTCCTCCGATCAATGCGGCTCCGCAATGCCTTGCACCCACACAATAAACAAGTGAATAATGATCAATGTTGTCACTATCACAGGGAGAATAAACACGTGGATGAAGTACATCCGTGTGACCGTTCGCGGAGTCAGAGACGAACCGCCGAAGAGGAGTGTTGCGATGTACTTGCCAACCAGTGGTGATGAGTTGGCTAGATTGATTCCAATAACTGCTGCACCATAGGCCAGACTATCCCAAGGCAGAAGGTAGCCTGAGTAACCGAAGACAATGGTGAGCGCCATCAAGGCTACGCCAATGAGCCAGTTGAGTTCACGTGGGTTTCGGTAAGCACCTGTGAAGTAAACACGACACATGTGCAAGAATACAGATGCAACCATGAAGTGAGTTCCCCAATGGTGGACTGCCCGAATGATGTACCCAAACGGAAGTTCAAGCATGATGAATTCCATCGATGCATAGGCAGGTGACGGATCACCTTCTCCACCTGGAACGTAGTATATTCCGAGGATTGTTCCTGTAAGAACGAGGATGATGAAACTGAGGAACGAGATTCCTCCAAGACAATACAACGGATACCAATACCAAATGATTCTCAACTTGTATTTTTCAGCGTGCGTGAGAGGCATTTGTCGGTGCATGTTGTAGTATGCGCCCTTTGACATGTTCCAATAATCTTGGATGCGGAAACGTGTGTCCATCCATGAGAACACCCATAAAAAGGCCCGTTCAGAAATACCCATTCCACCGGTTGATTCAACCGCACGAAGGATTTCACGTCGAGGCATTTCCTCGGTCTCCTTACGGAGCGTGAAAGCTACAAGAACGATGATGAAAGCGATAAAGAACCACAAAATCCAGAACATTGTTGTCATCGTATCACCTCAATCACAATACGTCAACCAATCGACGTAGTCGGTTATGCCCTCAATGACATCGTTGTTGAGTACAACTGGGATGAGAGGAAGACCAACCGGTGCTGGCCCACCTGCTTTGCGTACTCCTGCATAGGTGAAGGTTGCACCATTTGATCGGTTACGGTTGGTGTTCATCTCCAATGCAGTTGTATCGAATCGGGAAGAGTGGCAAATGCAGAACAACTTGGTTCCACCATCGTCGGTCCCACCTGGGGTCCACGAGTCGTCGGTGTAGGAGTTGGATACGAGTTGCCATCCGGGAATGCAACAAAGGTGTGTGCATCGGCCAAAGACCATGATAATGTCGTCTGAAGGATAAATGCGCTCGTCCATGGCCACCATGTCTTCGAAGTGACCGATGTATTTTCCAGATTCATCGTATCCTTCCATCATTTGGAATCGAGCCTTGTTGTTGTCCAGAGGGGATCCTTGCCATTTTGAGTCTTCGACATAGTTGACGACAACTGGTACGCCGTTCCAAACCCCAGACGCTCCAGCAGTTCCAGTGTTGGAGTTTGCTGCCTCTGCGACAAAATCGGCCTTTGTCATCGACTGAAGGTGCTTAGCACCGTACCATGCTGTGTCTTCTCGGCCCTTTGCCCAGAACTTCACCGACAGGTCACCGGCGGAACCTCCACCTGGTGGAAGTAGAATTGCAGCAAATCCAAGAACGCCCAAAGATGCTGCGAGGACACCGGTAGCGGTGTTAAATCCGTAACGCAAGAATTGTCGTCGGTTGATGACAGTTTCACCTGCACTGATGGAACCTTCTTTTGATTCAGGAACGAATAAGTTGTAATCTTTAGCCATACACTTCACCACTTGTACTCCTTCCAATCCTTGACGTGCTCAGGAACGTACTTGTTCTGAGAGTGCTTGACGATGATTGTGTCTGGTAAGATGAACTTGAGGTAGATTACACCCATGAGAATGAGCGTTGTTAAGGTCATGGCAAGATGGAACGAGAGTTGTTGTTGATCCCAACTCTTCGCCAGTCCGTAGATGAGGGAGAAGGCCCAATAACACGACCAGAAAATACCCCATGCAAAGAAGAACATGGTGAGATAGGACCCTCCAGATGGTGCAAGACTTGCGCTAACGATGGTTCCTGATTCAGCGACGTCGTGGACGCCATGGTTGATGGCTTCGTCCATTTGCGCCTCTGTCAATTCAACGCCTTCCAAGGCGTTTCGGGCATCTTTGACGGAAATAGAACCGTCTGCGACGCCCTTGAGCAAATTGTTGATGGTGTCATCGTACATCATTGATCACCTCTGCGCATCAGTTTGTATCGCAATCTCAACTGGTTGCTGCGACCTTCGTAGGATGTTGAGAATCCGTAGCGAAGCATCAATCCGGCAAAGACGACACACATGATGACTGCTCCGAATCCGAGGAGACCGAGCCAGTGAGCACGCAACTTGGCGCCCATGTGGTGCAGGTCTGCCCCGTGTGATTCAGGCTCAGGGGGGGCAACGTCTCCATCTCCAGCGAATACGGTTCGAGTACCTCGTGCGAGACTGTCCTCATCACCTTCAACGAGAGCGAACGTCAACTGATTCCACATGTCTTCGATAACGTTGCCAAGTCCGCCATCGCCATTGACGCTGTTTCCAGTAATCCAGAAGGTGATGGTTCCTTCCCCTGCTGCTGGAGCGGTCCATGTGATGTCCCACATTCGATCCGATTCAGCTGCTGAGGCAGACGTGTGCGTCAGTGATTCGACATCACCTTGCCAATTGTCGGCGCCAGTTCCTCCGAGTTCACCACTAGAAACACGCATAGAAAATCCAGCAGAGTATTGTCCTCCTGCCGCAGGCCCTCCGATAATGTGGAGTTGAAGTTCATAGGTTTCGCCTGGTGTCCATGCATACGGCACGCTGTCGAGAATAACTTGCACACTGTTGGACGGTGCTGCGTTGTGGCAAAGACAACCTTCTTTGGCTACATCATCGATGTCGTTTTGTTGGCCCCCAATTCCTGTTGGTAGCGATGTTGCAAGGCCGGGCAGGAGTAGGAGAAGCAACACTGCAACCACAATAGTGCGGCGTTTTGGGAAGGAGGTTGTCAGCATGGCTACACCCTATGGCCTTTCGACTTAGAAGGACCCCTTAAACATTGTTAGAGATTCACAAGATTAATGTCTTGCAGTGTACCGTTTTTGAATCAAAATTTAACAATGGAAGATTTCTTGTGATTCGGCTGTTAGGCTCGTTCATGGCGGAGACTCCTTTCGAAAACATCTACGACCTTTCAACAAGCCAACTTGAGCAGTTGGACGAAGCAGAGGACCTCATGCTCAAGAACGACCTCGGTGCAGCAGAGCGCTTGCTCTTGAGCATGCTCGAAGAAGACGAAGAGTGCATCCCAGTCTTGTCAAATCTCGGGCATTTGTACGGCCGTCACTTCTCTGAATTCGAAACTGCAGTCGCATATTACGACAAGGTCCTTCACCTGGAACCTGACAACGCATGGGCACGTGATGCCCGGCGCAGATATCTACGATTTGTCGAGAAATAAGGTAAGTTCAAGGGCGTCATTGCCAAGGGCTTGTCATGGAGTCATCCCAAATCCTCATCACAGGAATTGGGGGACTTGGATGTGTGTGGGCGGCTCGAGCCCATCAGCGAGGTGCTGGGGCATCCTTGCTGATGCTTGATGCAGATGATCGATTCCCTGAAGTCGAAGATGCTCACATCATTCGCCTCGGTCATACTTTGGACGCTTTGGGTTGCGCAGCACTTCCTCCACTCGCAGAACAACGAATGCGAGGTCTTGCCACACGCACTCGTCCCTTTCTTGAACAAGCAGAATTGGTGATTATCGTCGCCGGTCTTGGCGGTGGGACAGGAACAGGAGCATCACACGAATTTGCTCGTCAAGCAAAACTCCACGGTGCGACGGTTCTATCGATTGCAGCATTACCGTTCGATAGCCAACCGACAAGGAAGAAGATCGCAGAGGCAGAAATCCAACGACTTGAACACCATTCCGATGTTTGTGTGCAACTTTCACTTGAACGTCTTGCTCGACAAGCCAGGGACCGAGGAAAAGACTGGAGCATGGGTTCGGAATGGGTTGAGGATCTCATCGATGGATTGGTTCGGACGCTTCTTTCGATGGGCCTTATCAATCTCGATTTGATGGATTTGAGGGCGATTGTTCAGCATGAGGGTGGTTCAACCATGCTGGTTGGAACTGGGCATCATGAACAACTGGATGATTTGTATGACGCAACCATCAAAGCACCGTTAGCTCCGATGAACGTTGCTGGTGCGAAAGGATGTCTTCTTCAAATCGAAGGAGGTTTGGGGATGACAATCGGTCAAGTTGACGAAATAGCCACAGCTCTTACTTCGGCTGTCGATTCTGAAGCGCAAGTGATTCTTGGAGCACGTGTATCCTCTGAATTGGAGGGGGCCATTCGTATTGTCATGCTGCTCTCAGGTATTGATGACGATTAGTCCAACAATTCGATTTCATCGTCCCATTGTGTTTTATCACCAAGAGTTTCAGGTGCTTGGTTCCAATCAACGGGGTCGCCGATACTCGTTTCCTGAGTTGAAGGCTGTTCGGGAGACTCAATTGGTTGGACTTCGGTTTCTGCCTCCTCTGGCTTCTCCGCTTGAGGCTCATCGAAAATCGGTAATTCCTCAACCGATTGCAGAATTACTCGGTCGCTGTTGATTCGATTTGTTTTGGCTTCGAGCATGCTACGTTGCGACCATATGACTGTGACAACAACGAGGATGTGTCCTCCGATGAGAACCGTTCGTACATCGTCCATCACGGAGGTGATCATGGCTACACTTCCAGCGTACGCATAACCAAAAGCTACACCCCAGAAGAGAGCATTTTCTCGTGTGAAGAGAGTCGATTCAGAACCCTCTCCTTTGCTCGTCAGAGCCCAAATTGCAAGGAAGACTGTCACGATCATAAGGAACAATTCCTCAATGAAAATTAACGTGTCAGTAGATGCTGTATCAACACTGCGAAAAATGCTGAGTACGTGCCAGGTGATGAACAACTGCGTAGCCCAGAACCATTTTCTCGCCACAGTATGGGTTGTTGTATGCATTGCAGCTTGTTTTCGTTGACTCCATGATGCGTACACACACAAGCCATAGACTGTGAAGGAGAACAGATACGGCCAGATACTAAATGATGAACTGCTCAAAAAGAAACGAAGTCCTTCAGTCACAGCAAAAGTCATGGCGATCACGAGTGTTGAGGTCATCAACAACGAGGGCACGGGCGAATACCCATCGAGTCTGCTTTCGCCACCTTCTGGGACTCGAATTGCGTTCATCGTGGCAAGTCCAAAGAATCGACCTTGAGCGATTGCCCAAAGAACAAACAAGCCGCCAAGTGCAGCAGGTAAGAATGAACCAACTTGTGAAAGAATACCATCTTCTCCGAAGATCAAAGAGATGGCAAGAATGAAAACAAATCCAAAAACAAGGGGGAGTGCAAGGATCTTCAAGCGCTCAGGAAAGGATTGTTTCAGGGATGTTTCAGAATCGTTCGTGTATCGTAAAATGTTGCCAAGTCGTTCGTTCTTTGAGAGCGGGGCGAGGCATAAGTATGCAAGGCTAAACGCAACAAATCCATAGGCAGACCATACCTCCGCATCCATTCTTGCTAGCACAAAAAAGGCCACTGAGATGATGGCCAACATCAGTAAATGCGGGAATGTTGAAGGTGAAAGTAAGCTCTTCAGTAGTGACATCTTTGTCAACGGCTTGGTCTCCTCCATGATTGTCTGTCGAGGTTTGGGTTCTAAAGGCTGTTCAAAATTTGAGGCCATATCTACATGAGGTATGGTGAGATGGCCAAACATGGGTGGAAAGATTTCCAAAGCCAAGCGGCCAAAACGCCGTTGGATTGGAATCACCATTCCTTCATCGATTCGTCTGAGGTCTGAACTGGTTAAAGTATTCGAATCTTCGAATCTCTCCAACTTTCGTATAAAATTGTACGACTGCCATCTTTCAGACAGCGTAGAGGCCCAGAACTCTCGTATACATTGCCAACTCTCTGATGATGTTGGAATTGCAATCGTGTCTGTACTCTTAAGCGAGTACAAGGATGTGAGGGAGATCTTACAATCCAAGAATGAACTCGGTTTGTCCTCATTCTCATCTTCTGGAAAAATCCGCCTGGTACGGGAACGAATGGCACTTTCGAAACCTCGACGCAGGTAAGACACGCTTTTGACCCTCGTTTGTTTGGGCACAGTATGGCCGGTGGAGGGACGGCGCCCCCGTTGAAGTTGGGCGATGTATTGTTACTCGTCGGCGTTTCGCTCCTTGTTGGAACGTTATTCATTCAAGAGTGGGACATACCGACAAAAGTTAACGCAGGAGACGCGCCTCTCGAGGGGACGTCTCGTACTTTTTCAGGCGATGTTCTCGAAATCTCAGTAGAGACAGAAAACGAATCAAGTGTTCGAATTGAAATCTTTGAGGATGGTGAGGAAGTCGAAGATTCCAATCTCTTTTCTGAGAGCGGAACGCCTGCTGCTGTTTCTTACGAATCAAATGGAGGGAAACTTGTCTGGAAAATCACTCTCGAAAACGATGCAAACGGTGAAATCGATGTTGATATTCAACGTGCCTATTTCCTTAATTTCTTACCATACATCCTTGGCGCGCTCATCATAACAGCCGGTATTTTAAAGAAAAATTCAGATCAAGAAAACAAAGAAGATGGCGTACTTGATGCAATTATTGAAGATGAAGATTGATCCATTCGACTTCATCATCATCACTGATTGTGTATTGATTTTCTTGACCGTCAGCAAGTACAATGCCACTTGATTTGATGGCTTTTACTTGGCATTGTTTGTTTCTATAGATGCATTTGCTTAATACTATGTTGGAGTCAATTGTAGGCAGTTCTATCTTACCGATTTGGGGGAGTCTATCCTCAAACAGAGAAGCGACTATTGCGTTCAACAAAGGATACAATTCAGAAGTTGATAATCCAATGCCGAGTTCTCCGAGTGAACCTTGACCATCTTCCAAGTGTTCAGCATCTGTGTTCAAACCTATTCCAAGGACAATGCGTTGTTCATCTCCTTTCGAATAGGATTGGAACAAAATACCGCCAACCTTTCTCCATTTGTCCTTCCCTTCAACTCGCAATAAGAGATCGTTTGGCCATTTTATGTTCAGTTGATGTATGTGTTGCTCATTCAACCTCAAGGCGTGGGCAATCTCGTGAGCGACGAGCAACTGCTTTCTTAGATCGATAGATACGATGTTTCTTGAATCAAGCATCCATGAGCCTTTGAAAGAATTCGGGTGGTCTTGCCAGTCGTTTCCATGACGCCCTCGGCCGCTGGTTTGAATCGATGCAGTAAGCGAATCTCCTGCTGAATATTGTCCTCTAAGGAGTTCTGCGTTGGTTGAATCAATTTCCCGCATGTGATGATGCTTGTTGGAAACAAATGGATGCCATGAGGCGATAACATGTATTGCCTCTTCGTCATCAAACGTCTTGGTTCGAACGATTCGAGCTGCGAGACCCTTCTGTCGCAGGATGTCTACGCTGCGCTTCCAACCGACATTTCCGCGACACACCAAGAGCGCCATTCCGTTTATTCTGCACAATTTGTTGCTTGCCATGGATTCTGCAAACACACTGAGCAAACCCTCGGGATGAGTGTCGATGAGTGCTGCCTCTTCAAGTGGGCCGAGGAGTTGCTCACCTGCTTCCTCCGCAGGAATGTACGGCATGTTCCACAAGACTACGTCATAGGTCCCGGAGTTCCATGCGTGGAGGGATTGACCTTCTCCACTCGGCCCGATTCCTCCCTCGGTAACCTCGACCACAACTCCAGCTTCTTGAGCGTTGAAACGCGTTGCGGCAACAGCGTAGGGATTAATGTCACATGCATGCGTATTCCAGCCGTGTTTGGCAGCATAAATTGAAAGGGCTCCAGAACCCGATCCAATTTCGAGAAGATTCTTGGAACCAAAAGGTGTAATCGAATCGAGAACGTCGAGCAAAAGGTCGGTATCTTCCCTTGGGGGGTAAACGGTTGGAGGTATTCGAAGATTCAGTGAATTCCAGGACCTGATTTGCACATCGGTTCGATTCAGAAATTGAATCTCATTTTGGGCGTTTTCTGGGTGGAACATGTTCGCCCTCGATGAAATCAAATATCGGTGCTAAAAGAGCGTTTCTCACATCGATGGAAGAGAGTTTTTACATCGGTAAAGTATAAGAAGGGGGGGTAGTTCGCAATGAAAGCCCAAGAAGCAACGTTGGGCCTGTAGCTCAGTCAGGTAGAGCGTCGGGCTTTTAACCCGATGGTCGCGGGTTCGAACCCCGTCGGGCCCGCCTACTGCGCTGCAGTACAACGTTGAGGGCAGTGCGGGGTGAAGTTGGATGGTAGTAAAGAGCGCAACAAAAAAACGGTTAATTGAACTCGGAGTCTCCGACGAATACGCCCACAAATTGGCTACGGACCGAAACATGGCTGACATCAAATCTATGCCTGCCGATGAAATCGCAAAGATTCTTGGCATCGCAAAAGACAGCGAATCTTTCACCAAAATCATGCAAATTATCGCCGACCAAGGTAATCGTCGATCTCGCATCAAGAAGAGCAAGAAAATCACGATTTCATCTAAGGCTCTTGATGAATTCGACCGCCCAGAAGTTTCCATTCGCTTCAACCCTTTGAACCACGAACTCGTGCCTCACCAGGAACTCCTCGGTGACGCAAACATTAGCCCCGACGAGCAGTATGCCATCGAACGCGATGAACTAACTCCCTGGGGTCTTGAGGAACTGGATGAAGATGGTAACCCTCGTCTCGCGAAGGAGTTACTGCCAAAGGTCCTCATTTCTGACCCTGTTGTACAAGCCATCAAGGAAGCTGCAGAACTCGTCGACAATGCAGCTCTCGCAGCGAACCCAGATCACCGTCCACTCGCTGCAGGGTGGATTGCAGACCGTGTTCTCAAGGTCATTCGTAATTCAAAGTCTGCTGGTAGTGCAGTGGCATACCGCCTTATTGTGGAGGGCAGTTGAACCTGGAGTTGATATTATGCAAGAAATTATTGAATCATTTTTCCGAGAACGTAGCCTTGTTAACCATCAACTTGCATCTTACAACGATTGCATTCCTTCAACGGACAACCAACTCTCCCGCATGGAGCGTATCATTCAGAACATCCGTGTCGGCACAGACGAGGAAATCATCGACGACCTTGGTGGTTACATCAAGTTGGACGTCGCCGATCAAGACATCGTCATCCGAATGAAGAACATCACTCTCGGTGCTCCAAACATTCGTGAAGCAAACGGTTCCTACCACAACGCATCTCCAATGGAATGCCGACTCCGAAAGTTGACGTACCAATCTCCTGTTACCATCGACTTCACCATTTACCGCAACGGTGTTGCTTCCTTCCCAGAAGAAGGAGTTCAAGTCGGTGCAATTCCAATCATGGTTCGTTCCCGACGATGCCACCTCCACCCAAGTCACATTGCGGATGGACGTGCACTCGAGCCAGCCAAGTCCCCAGAGGATGCTGCGCTTCTTGCTGACCTTCTGCGCGACAAAGGCGAAGACCCTCTCGACCCGGGTGGTTACTTCATCATCAACGGTACAGAGCGTGTTCTTATTTCGATGGAAGACCTTGCACCGAACCGTGTTACTGTCGAAATCAACAAGCGTACCGCCAAGCGTACTGAAGTTGCAAAGATTTTCTCACAGAAGAACGGTATGCGTAAACCACTCACCGTCGAAAAGCGACGAGATGGTATGCTGATGGTCAAAGTCAGCACCGCTGGAACCACCCCTATCCCTGTTGTTCTCTTGATGCGGGCTCTTGGTATCGAAAACGATCAAGAAGTCTTCACCGCAATTTCCGGTCCTCAAGAAACCTTCAAGTTCATCGTTGCCAACATCAACGAAGTCAACGATAACGAAGAATTTGAAGTCAAGAGCGAGCCAGAAGCTTACGAATGGCTGCAAAAGAAATTCGCAGCAGGACAACAGAAAGAATACCGTGAAGCACGTGTCAACCAACTCCTTGATCGAGAATTGCTTCCTCACTTGGGCGACCAACCTGAAGACCGAAAGAAGAAGGCTATCTTCCTCGGACGTATTGTCCGTCAAGTCTTGGAGATGGCTCTCAACGACAAGGAACCAAACGACAAGGACCACTACGCAAACAAGCGTGTTCGACTTGCTGGTGACCTCATCGAAGACCTGTTCCGTGTTTCATCTGGCCAACTCGCTCGTGACCTAAAGTATCAACTTGAGCGCCACCACAACCGCAAGCGAGAACTCAAGATTACATCTTGCCTGCGACCTGATGTTCTTTCATCCAAGATTCTCCACGCCTTGGCTACAGGAAACTGGGTCGGTGGACGATCCGGTGTGAGTCAGTTGCTTGACCGAACGACCTATCTCGCATCCCTCTCGCACATGCGCAGAGTTACATCGCCATTGGTGCGCAGTCAACCTCACTTCGAGGCCCGTGACCTTCACCCCACACAATGGGGCCGTCTCTGTCCGAACGAAACGCCTGAAGGACAAAACTGTGGCCTGGTCAAGAACGCTGCACAAATGGTCGACATCTCCGAAGAAGTTGACCCACAAGAAATCCGTGAGCGCCTTGATGAGCTCGATGTTTACCAACCTAAGGATTGGACGGATGGAGATCGAATTCACGTTAACGGTGACATCTATGGAATGCACAAGAACGGTAAGAACCTCCTTTCTCAATTCAAGAACAGTCGTCGACGTGGAACTATTCCTTCGGAAGTTTCTATTCGTCACGACACTGAGAACCGGGACATCTTCATCAATACCGACAAGGGACGAATCCTTCGACCGTTGTTGATTCTCTACGATGGAACTCCACGACTCGAGAACAGCCACCTCACCGACCTTGCAGCAGGAAACATCACCTTCCGCGACTTGGTCATCGACGGAATCGTTGAGTGGGTCGACGCTGAGGAAGAAGAAGACCTCTACATCGCTCCTCGACCGTTCGTTCTACCTGAAACCGTGCCCAAGGGTCCACTCGCTGGACGTCCTGTAACTCACGAGAACATCCGATGGATCAACCTCGGAGAGCCAGGTGTTGACATGGCATCTCTCGAAGCAGAAGTTCGAATGCCTAACGGCAGCATTGAAGTTGCTTCGTTCGAAGTTCCATTGCTCTACTCTTCAGAGCACACCCACGTCGAGATTGACCCGCAACTCGTCCTCGGTGTTTGTGCTTCGCTCATCCCATACCCTGAACACAACTCAACTCCTCGTGTTACAGGTGGTACGGCGATGGTCAAGCAATCACTTGGTCTGCCGAGCGCAAATTACCGTCTACGCCCAGACACCCGTGCACACATTCTGCACTACCCTCACCGCTCGATTGTTCGTACCGATGCAATGCGTACTACGAACTTCGATGAGCGTCCAGGTGGTCAAAACTTCATCGTTGCCATCATGTCGCTGCATGGTTACAACATGCAAGACGCTGTCATCATGAACCGTGCATCTGTCGACCGTGGACTTGGCCGATCAACGTTCAATCGAACCTATAATGCCGAGCGCCGCCGATTCCCAGGTGGTCAAGTCGAAGAAATCGAAAAGCCCGGAAACAAGCTAACAGAAGTCAAGGGATTGAAGCCAGCAGAAGCTTACTTCCACCTCGAAGACGATGGATTGCCTCTCCCTGAGACCTACCTCGAGGGTGGAGATGTACTCGTCGGTAAGACAAGCCCTCCACGATTCCTTGAGGAGTCCAACAGTGGAGCCTTCCTCATGGCACAGGAACGACGTGAATCTTCAATGCTCGTTCGTCACGGAGAGAAAGGATGGGTCGACAACGTCTACGTCACAGAATCCGACAACTCAGGCCGCTTGGTCCGAGTGATGGTTCGAAGCCACAAGGTTCCCGAAGTTGGTGACAAGTTTGCCTCACGTCACGGACAGAAAGGTGTCATTGGCCGACTTGTAGAGCCGGAAGATATGCCTTTCACACAAGACGGTGTTGTTCCTGATCTGATCATCAATCCTCACGCTATTCCATCGCGAATGACTGTTGCCCACGTTCTGGAAATGATCGGCGGTAAGGTCGGTGCAATGGAAGGGCGCCGAATCGACGGAACTGCGTTCCGTGGAGAAAAGGAAAGCAGCCTCCGTGACGGACTGGTTCGTAATGGACTTGCTCACACCGGTCGTGAAACCATGATCAACGGTGAGACTGGAGAAGCATACCCTGCTGAAATTTTCGTCGGATGTATCTACTACCAGCGCCTACACCACTTGGTCAGTTCCAAGATTCACGCCCGTTCTCGTGGCCGTGTTCAAATTCTTACCCGTCAACCGACCGAAGGTCGTGCTCGACAAGGTGGTCTGCGATTTGGTGAGATGGAACGTGATTGTTTGATTGCACACGGAGCTTCGATGGTCATCAAGGATCGTCTCCTCGACGAATCCGATGGTATCGACATGTTCGTATGTGCTCAATCCGGGCACATTGCTTGGTATGACCCGAAGCGCCGAACCTACGTCAGCCCAGTCCATGGTGACGGTGCTGAAGTGTACAAGGTACAAACCTCCTATGCGTTCAAACTCCTGCTCGACGAAATGAAGAGTCTTGGGGTTGCCATGCGACTTGAACTGGAGGACCGAAGATGAGCCGTAAAACCACATTAATTCCAAAGCGAATTGCACAAATTCGTTTCAGCTTGATGGATCCTGTAGAAATCCGTAAGATGTCCTCTGTTGAGGTCAAGACTCCGGATACCTACAAAGACGATGGACACGCCTACCGCCAAGGATTGATGGACCCGCACATGGGAGTTATCGAACCTGGTCTTGTTTGTCCTACAGACAACTGCAAGTACGACGAATCTCCTGGCCACTTCGGACACATTCAGCTTGAATTGCCGGTCATTCACATTGGATTCGTCAACTTGATCAAGACTGCTCTGAAGTCAACCTGTAAATCCTGTAGCCAGGTGCTTCTTCACTCTGCTAAGGAAACCCACCCTTCGAACCCAGAACTTTCGGAACAAGATTACTACCGCTCACGAATTAAGGACATCATCACCAAGCACGGTGTTGGTTCCACAGAATTCTCAAGCATCATCAAGGAAGTCGAAAAGGTTGCTTCGAGCAAGAACCGACGTACGTGCATGCACTGTGGCGAGATGCAAGGTGAAATCCGGCTCGACAAGCCAACCACATTCAAGGAAAAGACCGAGAATGTTGGTACTGGAGGGAAGGAAACTGAGCGCAAGATGAACCCTCGTGATGTTCGTGAGTGGCTTGCAAGTATTCCAGACGAGCACTTGATTTTCATTGGTATGGATAAGCAGAACCGCCCAGAATGGACCGTTCTCAAGGTACTGCCTGTACCTCCGATTACCGTACGACCATCGATCACGCTCGATAGCGGAGATCGTTCAGAAGACGACTTGACACACAAACTTGTTGACGTTCTACGAATCAACCAGCGACTCCAAGAGAATCGTGATTCCGGTGCACCTCAATTGATTGTTGAAGACCTATGGGAACTGTTGCAATACCACGTTACCACATACTTCGACAACCAAACATCCGGTGTACCTCCTGCACGTCATCGATCTGGCCGCACACTGAAGACGTTGACACAGCGTTTGAAGGGTAAGGAAGGACGATTCCGTTCCAATCTTTCCGGTAAGCGTGTCAATTTCTGTGCACGTTCGGTTATTTCGCCTGACCCATATCTCGGAATCAACGAAGTTGGTGTCCCTGTCAAGGTTGCAAAAGAATTGACCGTACCGATCCGAGTTACACTCCGTAACCGAGAACAGATGCGTCAGATGATTCTCCGAGGTCCTGAAGTACACCCTGGTGTCAATTACATCGTTCGTGGAGATGGTCGACGTGTTCGTATCAATCCTCGAAGCCGTTTGATCAACGCTGGATTCCGATGTCACAACCCAGAGTGTGAATCAGAGCATACGCTACGCTTTGACCTCGATTCGGTTCTACCTGCGCCGAACTTTTTGCCAGGAATGGTAGTTCGTCCGCTTATCAACCGTGTTGAGGGAAGCGATTTGACCGAGTCCAGTTACATCGTTGACGATGAAGCAACGCTCCGTAACCTCCGTGGTGAAGACGAGCACGGTCATCCTCTCGATGAGAATGACCCACGTGCCGTTCTCCATTACCGATGGATGCATGAACTTGCTCAAGCCGACAACCCTGACCCTGAGCCGTTCCCAGAGCATCTTGAAATCCGCTGCCCTCACTGTGGTAGCCCTGAAGATGACTACGAAATGCCAACACCAGTCGAAGACCGACTCTCAACTGTTGACATTCGTGGAAACCCGAAGCCAGGTATGCAAGTTGAGCGCCACCTCATCGATGGTGACGTTGCTATCTTCAACCGACAACCATCACTTCACCGAATGTCGATGATGGTCCACGAAGTTCGAGTTATGGAAGGTCATACCTTCCGTTTCAATCTCGCAGTTTGTACACCGTACAACGCTGACTTCGACGGTGACGAGATGAACCTTCACGTGATTCAATCCGAAGAGGCTCGTGCTGAAGCTAAGATTTTGATGCGTGTTCAAGAACACATTCTGACCCCTCGATACGGTGGGGCAGTTATCGGTGGTATCCACGATCACATCTCTGGTGCTTACCTGCTCTCGCGTCCAGGAACCACGGTTTCAAAAGCACATGGTCTTGAGATGCTTGGAAGTATCGCATACACTGGCGACCTTCCTGAAATCGTCAAAGATGAGAACGGTAACGATGCCTTCCGTGGACAAGATCTCATCTCGTTGATCGTTCCTGACAACATCAACCTTCACTTCATGTCCCGAAGTCGTGACGAAGTTCACGTCAAGGATGGAAACGTTGTCGGAACTCTCGACAAGCGTGCTATCGGTGCTGAAGACGGCCGTCTCCTCGATGCTATTGTTCAAAGCAATGGCTCGGAGAAGGGTGCTCAGTTCCTAAACGAGTTCACACGACTCTCCATCGCGGCTTGTACCTCACTTGGATTTACAACAGGTATCGACGATGAAGATTTGACCCGAGATGCACTCGATGCAATCGATCAAGCAAACGCAGAAGCTCGTGCGCTGGTCGAGGAAGAACTTACACGCTTTGAAGCAGCGAAGGGAGACCCACGAAAGTACGAACCACGACCTGGTCGAACCATGCGTGAAACGCTCGAAGAGAACATCATGGTTATGCTCGATGAAGGCAAGCAAGCTGCTGGTGACGTTGCTAAGAATGAATTGAATCAATCCGGTTCCACCAATGCTGCTGTCAACATGGCAATTTCTGGTGCACGTGGTTCTATGGATAACCTCAACATGATGGCAGGTTCGATTGGACAAGCAAAGGTTCGTGGTAAGCGTCTCGAACGTGGATACAACGA
>Ga0181568_10002637_pt1 | contig 16321 bp, 24 predicted proteins | sample 101ome_20_FD_133758 | JGI IMG/M metagenome (GOLD analysis project Ga0181568, IMG submission 133758) | Coastal salt marsh microbial communities from the Groves Creek Marsh, Skidaway Island, Georgia - 101404AT metaG (megahit assembly) | ecosystem: Environmental > Aquatic > Marine > Intertidal... | reverse complement strand
TAATGCTGCAAAAGCTATTATGGCTGCAGGTGCATTAAGTGTGAGAGCATATATTACGCATGGTGTGCTAAGTGGTGGTGCTTGTCTTCGTGTAGAAGAAAGTGATCTTACAGAGCTTGTGATTACAGATAGTATTGAAGATCATTGTCCTAAAGACTGTAAGAAAACAAGGCAGATTACACTTGCAAGTTTGTTTGGAGAAGCTATCCGTCGTGTAACAAATGAAGAATCTATAAGTAGCCTTTTTGTGTAACATTTTATAATAAATAATACTAGAAGGATACAGCATGAAAAAAACAACAAGAACAATACTACAAGAATTAAATAATCTTTCTCTAAATAAAAATACAGATTTGTTAATTGAGTCAACTGCTAATAATATTATTAACAGCAGTATAAATTTAATAAATCTTTTTTATAAAAATTACACAGTTGAAGATGCAAATGAACTTGAAAGAAGATTTATCAATAGTATCCGTTGTAACGATCCAAAAAAATTTAAAAGAGGTATCCAAAAAATAATAGAAAATAAAGGTCAAAAAAATGCTCCTTAAGGAAGGCGGCAATGTTTTCAAAAATCCAGACAAATCATTAGCCACTCAAAGAATAAACAAAGTTGATGTAGAAACCACACTAGCCTGGTTAGAAAAAATTACAGGATTACCGCATAATGATTTCAAGTTAGGCAGCACGGGGTTAGCAGATACATCAGGTGATCTAGATGTAGCAGTAAATATTGATGATGTATCAAAAGATGAAATGGTGCAAAAATTATCTGCTTGGTGTAAACAAAACGGTAAAAACCCAAAAGAATGGATTGCAAAGTCTGGTATTAATGTACACTTCAAAACTCCAATTAATGGCGATGAATCATTAGGATTTGTACAAACTGATTTAATGTTTGGTAATCCTGATTGGCTGAAATGGAGTATGCGTGGAGAACCTGGCGGCAGTCAGTACAAAGGCAAACACAGACATTTATTGTTAGCTAGTATTGCAAAAGCCCAAGGAATGAAATGGAGTTATCTACGAGGACTCCTTAATAGGGCTACAGATGATGTAATTTCAGATCAACCAGATGAAATTGCAAAAATGTTACTTGGTAAAAATAATGATGCTAAAAGTTTAGAAACTGTGACAAGCATTTATGATGCTATCAGAGGAAGAAACGATTTAGATCAACTTACTGCAGATGCTCGCACTGCATTTGAAAGAGACAGACTCACACTACCAGAAGGCACAGAGATCCGCCGTATTAAGGAGCTAGCCGGAATATGAGATTTTTTGAATTTTATCAGTCCAACTCAATACCACTTATGGAAGGAGCACGTATCCAGCATGCCGAAGACATAGTCTTTTGGGAGGGAAGTAAAGGTGCAACACGGGCAATCGAAGCTTTAAAAAATCTAGAACAAGGTGGACATACCGACGTCACTGTAAAGTGGGACGGGTCTCCTGCTATTATTTTTGGAAGAAATGAACAAGGCGAATTTATATTAACTGATAAAAGTGGTTTTACTGCAAAGGGTTATGATGGTAAAAGCACTAGTGCAAAAGATCTAGAGAAAATGATCTTAAATAGGAAATTAAGTAAAGGTATCGAACCTGAAGATTCCTATAGACAATTTGCAGGTAATATGAGAGATATCTTTGACGAGTATGAAAAAGCTACTCCACGGAACCACGTAGGTTATTTTAAAGGCGACTTGCTTTACTACAATACTCCTTTGTTAAGTAAAGGTAATTTTACTTTTAAACCTAATATTGTAACTTATACAGTTGATGCTAAAAGTATGCTTGGTATGCAAATTGCTAAGAGTAAATCTGCTGTAGTGATCCATAATGAAATTGATATTGATGGTAACGAAACCAGTTTAAAAATAGATCCTGAAACTTTTTTTAAAAGTACCGAAGTTTTAGTTATGCCGCCTGTAACAGTACAAGAAGCACCACAAGTAGACGATAGCGAAATAAAAAATTTACAAGCGTTAACTAGCAAAAATGCGTCTGCCATTGATGCACTGTTAGATAAAAATACTTTAGCTTCATTAAAAATAACAGATTTTCCTAGTATTTTATATACATATGTAAACAGTAAAGTTGATACAGGCATGGAAAATTTAGGTAGAGATTTCCTCGAATGGTTATCTACTAGTAAAGTTAGTCAAACTAAAAAAGCTAAAATAGCAGAATATGTTGGCAAACAAGAAGCAGGCTTTTCTGCTATCTGGCAAATTGTCGCAGGTATACAAAATGTAAAACACGACATCATTAATCAGTTAGAAGCACAAGATGTTCCTGTCAAAGCATATATAAATGACAAGCCAGGCGGTGAAGGTTATGTAATGACGCATCCAGAAGGTGCAATAAAGCTAGTAGACAGAGGCGGATTTACAGCCGCAAACAGGGCAATAGAGAGATAATATGCAATTAGACTTTATCCAAAGCCTTAACGAAGCTAGATTAACAAGAGGTAGTAGAGACGAACGCATCTTAACCTACAACGATTGTTGCGAAAAATTTTATTTAATTATTCTAACCTTAAACTTTATGAGGAACTTTCCTCATAATAGTCCTTTTGTTCGTAAGTATGCAAAAAATTCGCTTTTTACAAATTATACAATCTTTAAAACAAGTGGTACTGATTTATACAATCTAATTTATTTTATAACCGGAGATGAAACTGCACTGGCAAAGTTAAAAGATCCTGATGCAGCAAATATCCTGCAACAGAAAAGAACATTTCCTTTGCCTAACGTGAAAGAATTCCTACAACAGCTATCAACAGGGAACATACCTGTTAATGCACAACGGACATTAATTAAAATTGAAAATGGCTTAGATATAGAGAATAGCGAGTATAAAACTATTAGAAGGAATATCGGTAATATACATACATTAAAAGAAAAAGCTATCAAACAAATTGCTACAAAATTACTTTTTGCTGCAAGAGCAAAACTAAGAAGTAGCGATATTATAGAGCATCTAAGTAAATTTATAGGACAATATGATTTTGAATCATACGCTACGAAAGATACTGAACCACAATTTACAAATCAAGATATTGACGTAGATAATAGATCTCTACTACTTTACAGGTTACTTACAAAAGAAACTAATATAATGTTAATCAAGGGTTTCTTAGAGAATGTTGCTGAAGGAAAAAGTATACCGAGTACAATGGTAAAAGCCTATGCACCTGTTGTAAAAATTGTAGATGATATCATAAAAGGAGGACCTGGATACATAGAAATGTTAAAGGTAATTCAAAAAAGAGCAAAAAATAATAAGTATTGATATATTATTAATTTTTTTTGATAAATAATATTAGAAACTCCAAATTGGAGTGCCAAGATAAAGGAGAATGAAATGGCAGATTTAAGAGCAACTACAGTTGCAGCTAATTACGAAAAATTTAGCAAATCACAAACTGATGTAGGAAAAGAGTTTGTTGTCGGAGTGGCTACTGGAGCTACTGATGCACAAATGAAAAAGATTATGGCACAATTAACACTAGCAGCCGGCGACGGTACTGGCACAGATGGCGACGGATATGATGCATTTACTGTATGTGCTGTAGGCACTGCTACTGGTTATGCTCATGTTCTTAAGCTACAAGGTACTGGTACACCAGACCTCACCACTGTCGATGGTATTGCCTTAACTGAACTTGCAGTATTTGAACCAGCTAATTAATTATTATCTATAATTTATACAGCTTTAAAAGCACCACTTTTACGTGGTGCTTTTTTTTTGACTTGTAAATAATTTTATGAGAGTAAAAATAACCACATTAATTGATGTTTCAGAAACATCAAGGATTAGACCAAGTCAATCTATTGAATATAAACAAAGTTGTAATTACAACACTTTCCTTCAAACTATATCTTTAACTTCAAACTTTGTATTAGAATCTATCACTGAAAATCATGTTGGAATAGGTCACATGAATTTTGGCAGTGCTTATAAAGGAAAGCATAAATATTGGGAATTAATTTTCAGTACAGAATCAGCAGACGCACAACAGTTGAATGATTTTATTGAATATTTTAATCTTGTACCAATTATAACTAATCTGAAAGAAACAGTAACTATTACTCCTTCTTGTATTCAAACTGAAGATGTTGAATTATGTAATACATTCTTTTCTATTTTAGAATAAATATATTACTATGTTTGGAGATGGAATGTCAGTTACTAATTTAGAAAAAGATAACCTCGAAGCCCATGTGGAATTATGCCATGTGCGTTATGGAAGCTTAGAAAAACGATTAGGGGTTATAGAAGAAAAAGTAGAAAAAATTCATGAAGATTTAGTTTCTGGTAGTAAAGCATTAATGAAAGTATTCATTGGAGCATCTGTTACAATTATTGTAGGATTTATGTCTACTTTAATAGTTATATTGGAAAAATTAGGATAATGCTAATCACAGAAATTCTTAATATCAATGAAAAACAAGTATGGGCTAAATCCGGAAAAAAAGTTATCCGGAAATTTAGATGTGTAGGAGGTAAAAGGAACGGTAGGACAGTTTCTTCACCGAGCCAATGTTTTGCTCCAATTGATTTGAAAAAAAGTGTAAGATTAAAAAAAACTAAAAGTCGATTAGGGTCATCATTAAGTAGAAAAGCAAATAAAACTAAAAGAACAAATCCTGCATCACGTAGGGTAAAGTCAATGAATAAAGGAAAATAATGAGAGTAATTGATATTATAAAAGAAAAACAGCTCACAGTTGTAAAAAATGACCTTAAAGCTACTACTCTAGTAGATCCTGCAACAAAAATACAAACTATTATACCAAAAGATCCAACCAAACCTGGTATGATTTCTAAAGATCCTGCAACAAATTCTTTTAAATTAAATACTCAAGATCCTGGAGAAGTTGATCAAACCATCAAGCCCGGTGATCCGGTTGAACTAGATGATCCTGGCATGATAGAAAAAGCTGTATCAAGGAAGCAACAACGTTTTATGGGCATGGTACATGCAGCACAAAAAGGAGAGCAGCCGGCATCAGGTGCAGTAGCAAAAGTAGCAAGGAGTATGAAAAAGAAAGATGCAAAAGATTTTGCCAGCACTAGCCACAAAGGACTACCTGAAGAAATATGAAAATAAATGAACTTTTAGGCGAATTTGGCATTTACACTAATCGAGAAGAACAAACTCTACTAGACAGTTTGATAGAAAAGAAACAATATAAATACGCTGACTTTACAGAGCGCAATACAGTGGTCATTGACAACCTTGTAAAAAAAGGTTTGGTTATAAAAATTGGGAATAATCCTATCACATCACTTTTTGTTAAAAATGTCTAAAGATATAATTGCTAGATTAGATAATATCATTACCAAGTCTCCATCACTAAAATTTATTCCACAAGTATCTAAAGAAAAAATATCAATAAATTTATACGATATCATAGAAACAAACGGTTTTTTTACTATTATCCATGCAAAAGATAAAAAAATTTTAAATTATACGTGGACGAAAGCCGCTGCTATTGCATTGGTACACACATATTTGTTAAAAAATGATAATGAAAAAGAAATCACAGAGTTAGATGCACTCATAGAAAAAAACAAAAGAGATTCTAATTTTTATCGTTATTCATTAAAACACCAAAGAAATAAAAAAAAGAAAATGATTTTGCATGCTAGATTAGATCTAGCAGAAAACGACATACACTATGCAAAATCTGAATTGTTAGGAATTATATTTGACAGATTTGATAAATAATTGTAAAATAAAAATAAGGGTAGTAGCATGAATTTACGAGAATTTACAAAACCAGTTACAGTAAAAAGTTTAAATGATAATTTAGCAACTATGTTTGGAAAAAATATAGATACACAAAAATTTACATTAGAACAATTACAAGATACTAGAAATAAATTAAGGACTGTATTGAGCCAAATTGAAACTAATGAAAGTTTTGATTCCGTTCATACAAACGAGTCTTATCAAAAGAATAAAATGTTTTTGAATGTTTTAAATCAAGCTATTGAAGAGAGAAACATACAAGAGGCAAAAAAAGTTGACCAAGATGGCGATGGGAAAAATGATTTTGATGATGTTAGAATTGCTAGAATGGTAGCCTCTGGCATGAGCAAACCTGAAGCTATTGCAAAAGTTAAAGGTAAAAAGAAAGCAGATGAATCTATAATTAAAGAAGGCGAAGAAGATAAAGCAGAATTGGTAATGGCTGCTAAAGATATGGTAGATCGTATTACAGCATGGATGGAAGATACTGCAGAAATGCAAACCGAATCTATGCTAGAATTAGGTGATGCAATCCGTGACGAAATGGGCCAAGAACAATCGCAATCATTTATCGATTCTGTAAAACCAGCACTTGAGGCATTATATCAATCACTTGAAACAACAAGAGGCACACTTACACAAGGTGTAACCATGTTAACAGGCGAAGAAATGCCACCTACGCCAATGGGCGACGAAGATCCAGGAATGGAAGATCCAGGAATGGAAGATCCAGGAATGGAAGATCCAGGAATGGAGCCTACAGTTGATGACGAATCAGCATTTTCAGACGATTTTGCTGCATCAGAACCTGCAGTAGGTGGAGCAGAAGAGGCAGGTAGAATGAAAAGAGAATCTATCCGAAGAGAAATTAAAAAGCAAAAAATAATTGAGCATCAAAAATTATCTTTACAATTAGGTAGAATTCTTAGTTCAAAAAAAAACTAATCATTGAAACATCCGGAGTATTAGGAGTAAAATTAGTCCAAGTACTCCGGACTGTTATTGCAACAGCAGACGAAAACAAACAATCTTTATTTTTACATTTCAATTCAAAACCTAAACCAGAAGCACTAAAAGACGGGGCATTAAACCTTGATCTTAATAAAATAATGCAAAATGTAGACGGCGAACAATTTGACTACCAAAGTTTTAAAAATATTTATGATACTGATCCAAGAGTTAAAGCTTTAGTTCATAACTTTAATGAAGATGGTATTGAACCAAAAACTGAAAAAAATAAGGATGTTGCTACACAAGACAATCAAGAAACTGATAGCGTTGAAAAAATGGCAAAACGTGCCACAGATTTAAATGATTTATGAGCTTAATTATAAAAAAATATGATTACACAAGATTAAAGAAAACTAACGTAAACGGAAGCAGACTATACCAAGTACCTAACGGAAAACCGCTTCCAAGTGTAACAACCATTTTAGATAGCACAAAGGATAAAACAAAGTTATATGAATGGCGTAGAAGAGTAGGTGAAAAGAAAGCACAAGAAATTACAACAGAAGCAGCAGGTGTAGGCACCAGGATGCACAAGTATTTAGAAGATTATATTGATACTGGAGATTGGCCTAAGGAAGGATCTAATCCCTATGCTGCACAAGCCAATAAAATGGCTGCTGTTATTAAAAAAAATGCATTTAATTTTATATCAGAAATTCTTGGATCAGAAGTAAATTTATGGATGCCAAACCTTTACGCCGGAACAACTGATTTAGTCTGTACCTATAAAAATAATCTTGCTATTTGTGACTTTAAACAAACCAATAAACCAAAAAAAGAAGAATGGGTTGATGATTACTATCTACAACTTGTTGCCTATGCAGAAGCTCACAATGAACTTTTTGGTACACAGATATCAGAAGGACATATTTTTATGTGTTCAAGAGATTTAGAATATCAACAATTTGATTTGACTCCACAAGATTACAAAAAATGGCGATCTATCTGGTATGACAGGTTGTACACTTTCTATGAAAATTATTGATCAACCAAAAATTTTTGTAATACGTTTACCCGATACTAATCATCCAACAACTATTTTCCATAACAAGAATTCTTTTCCATACTATAGTACGATGCTCGAATCACTTGAGCAATACAATTATAGCTACGAAATGTTTCCTGCTGTTGAAGGTTGGTCATTAGATAGTAATTTTTTGATTAACTATCAGTTTAAAAAGTTAAACAAAAAAATGACTCACGGAGAGATAGGATGTTTCGTGAGTCATTTTCTATTATGGCAACAAGCTGTAACAATAGACGAGCCTATAATTATTTTAGAACATGATGTGCTAGCAGTAAAAGAGTGGGAACCATTAGAAATAACTGCTAACGTAATGAAATTGAATACAAGAAATATCACAACAAAAAAATCAAAATTGTGTGGTATTTGGCATACTGGAGCATATTCTTATTTAATTACTCCTGCTGGCGCAAAAATTCTAATAAACTTTTCTAAACTCCATGGTCCTATTCCTGTAGATAAAATTATAGGCAATAAGGTGATTGACTGGGCGTATTCTAAGCCTTTTTTTGTATTAAATAAAAAAAGCTTGATCCAAAGTAGCACACGGAAATAAAATAAATAATAATAAATTATTAGGAGTTTATTGTGGCAGTAGTTCAAATAAGTAAAATACAAATACGAAGAGGTAGGAAAAACCAAGGTGAAGGATTACCACAACTTGCAAGTGGTGAAATGGGTTGGGCATTAGATACCCAAGAATTATTTATTGGAAATGGTAGCGTAGCTGAAGGAGCACCGTTTGTTGGCAACACTAAAGTCTTAACCCAATACGATAATCTGTTTTCAATTGCTGGGGCATATACCTATAAAGTAGATGATGGTTACGTGTCGACTGGAATATCTCCTATTAAAAGGACTTTACAAGATAGGTTAGACGACAGAGTAAGTATTAAAGCTTTTGGTGCTACAGGTAACTCTAGCCAAGATGCAACAGTATTACTACAAACTGCCTTAGATCAATTGTTCCTTAATAACAATACAAAATCACTTGCAAAAAGTAGAGTATCATTACATTTAGAAGCAGGTGTTTATACAACAAGTAGTACAATATATCTACCTCCGCATGCAAGTATAATTGGTGATGGACCTAACAAAACTATTATAAGAAATATTGGCACAGGACCTATTTTTAAGACTGTAACAAGTGATAGCACTCCAGGCGTATATAATACTAATATTACATCATCTAATCGTCCGCAACACATCACTATTAAAAATTGTACGATTGAAGCTACAACAAACACAACTACCGGCCTTGATTTATATGCTATCACTGACAGCTTACTAGAAAATATCCATTTTAAAAGTGTTTGGAATTTTACTTCTGACGAAGAAGTTGCACATTACTCACTTACAGACTGTGTAGCAATTTTACTTGAATCTAAAAGTAAAGCATTAAAAAGTATGAATAATATAATTTCAGGATGTCATTTTTATAATTGGTTTGCTGCAGTCAAAAGTGATACTGATATAGAAAATAATATTTTTGATTCATGCTATTGCAATCTATTGGGTTACGGATTTCTATTTGGAAGTAATATGATAATTTCAAGCGATGAAACTGTTGCAACAAGAATTGGTCCTTACGAAACAAAAATAATAAATAGTAAATTTTTTGATATAGGTAGACAAGCTATCTATATCAAAGAAGGCACAAATAATCGCTCTCATAATAATCATTATACACAGGTAGGTAATGACGGAGGTGATGATAGTTTACCTGTTACATCAGTAATATATTTTGAAAACGCAGGTAATTCATCAAACGGTGACACGTTCAGTAGAACAAAAGTATTATCATATGATCAAGAATTTATTAATTCTAAGCCATATATAGCAGAAATAGACGGAATTATTAATTACACCAATAATGAAGAGCATTTAATTAGATTTCCAAGAGCAGGATCACCTACTCTTTTATTTAGATTGCCTAGTTTTGAACATCAAGTTTTTATCATCAACTACCATTTAAGAAGCTTGTCTAGTCAAAGTCAAAGATCAGGTATATTAAAAATTGTTAATGATTCTAGATTAAATGATATTTTGTTAAGCGACGAATATGATGTTTTATGGGACGGTATGGATTCTAGTACTGCAGTAACATTTACTGCTGAATATACTACCCATCAAAGTTTAAGAAATATAGATGTACTAGTTACAAATTTAATGCCAGAAGGAGATCAATCCGAAATTAAATTTACTATTACGTGTTCAAAAAATGTCGCAATTTCATGACAAAAATTTTGAAAATATCTTAAGTGACTGGGTTGTATTTAGAAATAATCTATCATTGCAAAAAAATCCAATTGAAGTTACAATAGATTTTTATAAAGATGTTTGGTTACAAAGCAGTCAGATTGATCCTTGGAAACCAGAAACTTGGCCTACTCCTTGGGAATTATTTTATAATAATAGGTTTTGTCAATTTAGCCTACTACTTATCATCTTTTATACTTTTATCCTGGGCTCGTTACCCTATGATAAATATGTTTTATTGATAGTAAAAAAAGGAAACTTACCAATGAGTTATTGCCTAGTTATAAATGACATTAAAATAGGTTACAATGACAACAAGCTATCAATCTTATCCCAATCTGATTTTAATGAAATAAATATAATCCACTCTTTTGATTTAACACAATTTAAATTTTTTACCTCGCTTAAAGAATGAGAAAATGACAATACAAATAATAAAACGAACTGGTAATAAAGAAGCCTTAGATATTGATAAAATACATAAAGTAGTTGAATTTGCTTGTGAAAATTTAGCCGGAGTTAGCAGTAGTCAAATAGAAATGAATGCAAATCTTCAATTTTATGATGGTATGAGCACTGCTGAAATTCAAGAAATATTAGTAAGAAGTGCTAGTGACTTAATTTCTTTAGATCATCCTAATTATCAATACGCTGCGGCAAGACTGCTTCTTTATTCAATATACAAAGAAGTATTTGGCCAATATAAGCCAATTACCCTACAAGAAATTATAAAAAACAATATTAGTAGAAATGTTTATGATATAGAAATTTTAGACAAATATTCTTTAGACGAAATCAGCAAATTAGACAGTTATATAAATCACAAAAGAGATGAAAATTTTACTTATGCTGGCCTAAGGCAGGTTGTTGACAAATATTTGTGTCAAGATAGATCTAATGGAGATTTATTTGAAACTCCACAATATATGTATATGATGATTGCTGCAACTTTATTTGCAAATTATCCAAAAGATAATAGGATGCATTATGTAAAAAAATACTATGATGCTATCAGCCTTTTTAGAATTAATATTCCAACACCAGTAATGGCTGGTGTTAGAACTCCTGTACGACAATTTGCAAGTTGTGTGCTAGTTGATATAGATGACACATTAGATAGTATTTTTTCTTCTGACATGGCAGTAGGAAAATATATTGCACAACGAGCTGGTATCGGTATGAATGCAGGACGTATTAGAGGAGTAAATAGTAAAATTAGAGGTGGAGAAGTAGCACATACTGGGGTGATTCCTTTTCTAAAAAAATTCGAAGCAACCGTAAGATGTTGTACACAAAATGGAGTAAGAGGAGGAAGTGCAACAGTTCATTTTCCTATTTGGCACCAGGAAATCGAAGACCTACTTGTTTTAAAAAATAATAAAGGTACAGACGACAATCGTGTAAGAAAGTTAGATTATTCTATACAGCTGAATAAAACAATGTACGAGAGGTTAATAGAAGGAAAAGAAATTACTTTGTTTTCTCCACATGATGTTCCTGATTTATACGAAGCATATTTTCATGATGCAGACCATTTTAAAGATTTATACGAAAAGTATGAAAGGGCCACTAGTATAAAAAAGAAAAAAATAGATTCTATGACTCTGTTTTCTTCGCTTGTTAAAGAAAGAGCAGAAACAGGAAGAATTTATATAATGAATGTTGATCATTGTAATTCTCATAGTAGTTTTATCGATCCAGTCTACATGTCTAATCTATGTCAAGAAATCACCTTACCAACTAAACCAATTCAACATATAGACGATCAAGAGGGAGAAATAGCACTTTGTATTCTAAGCGCAATCAACATAGGAACTCTAAAAGATATTACTGATTTGGAGGATTTATGTGATATTGCGGTAAGATCACTTGAAGAGATAATTGATTATCAAAAATATCCTGTCTCAGCTGCAGAAATAAGTACCAAAGCTCGACGAAGTTTAGGAATTGGATATATTGGATTAGCTCATTATCTTGCAAAAAATAAAGTAACTTATAACGATCCTAGTGCGTGGCAACTCGTTCATACATTAACAGAAGCTTTCCAATACTATTTGCTGAAATCTAGCAATGCTCTTGCAAAGGAAAAAGGATCGTGTGAAAAATATTCACGGACTAAGTATTCGATGGGAATTTTGCCAATTGATTCTTACAAAAAAGAAGTAGATACTCTTATTGATGCTAAACTAAAATTAGATTGGGAATTACTAAGGAAAGAAATAGGATTATACGGATTGAGGCATAGCACTCTATCGGCACAAATGCCGTCGGAAAGTAGTTCTGTAGTTTCTAATGCCACAAATGGTATAGAACCACCACGAGGTTATTTATCTGTCAAGAAAAGTAAAAAGGGTCCTTTAAAGCAAATTGTCCCCCAATATCAGACTCTAAAAGCGTTTTATACACTATTATGGGAGATGGAAACAAATGAAGGATATATCAATATCGTTGCTATTATGCAGAAGTTTTTTGATCAAGCAATAAGTGGTAATTGGAGTTATAACCCTGTGTATTTTCCAGATAATGAAGTACCAATGAGTGTAATGATTAAAGACCTATTAACTACTTATAAATTAGGTTGGAAAACCAGTTACTATCAAAATACATATGATTACAAACTAGATCCTAGTGATGTACCAGAAGACACAGAAAAAGATACACAGACACACGAAAAAGAAATAATGGTCGAAAATGTTAGTGAGGATTATTGCGAAGCGTGTGAGATTTAATAAAGAGGAAAAAAATGAAAACAGTTTTTAACAGAGAAAAAATCGATTTTGCGAAACAAACAATGTTTTTTGGTGCTGACCAAAACGTACAAAGATATGATACATATAGATTTCCGCAATTTGATAAATTAAATCAAGTCATGCTAGGGTATTTTTGGAGACCAGAGGAAGTTAACCTACAAAAAGATAGATCTGATTATCAAAATTTTCGCCCCGAACAAAAACATATTTTTACTGCTAATCTAAAATATCAAACTTTGTTAGATAGTGTCCAAGGACGTGGACCATGTCTTGCTTTTTTACCAATTACGTCTTTACCAGAACTAGAAGGATGTATTGTAACTTGGGATTTTTTTGAAACAATCCACAGTAGATCTTATACCTACATCATGAAAAATGTATATCCTAATCCGAGTGAAGTTTTTGATACCATACTAGACGACGAAATGATTATCAAAAGAGCAAACAGTGTAACAAAATATTATGACAAATTTTTAGCCTTATCAAGTCAATATATGCACGATAAATCTATAGATAAAAAAATTCTCAAAAAAAGTTTATTTTTGGCAATGATGACGGTAAATATTCTTGAAGGTTTAAGATTTTATGTTTCTTTTGCTTGTACTTTTGGTTTTGGAGAACTAAAACTAATGGAAGGCTCAGCAAAAATTATTAGTCTCATTGCAAGAGATGAAGCACAACATTTGGCGATTAGTACTCATGTACTAAAATTATGGATGCAAGGCAAAGACGATCCTGATATGGTTGATATTGCAAAAGAATGTGAGCAAGAAGTTTATAATTTATGGCAAGATTGTGTTAAAGAAGAAAAAGCATGGGCTGATTATCTTTTTGAAAATGGATCAATGATAGGATTAAATAGCACATTACTAGGACAATATGTTGAGTATATTGCTAATCGTAGATTAAAATCTCTAGGGTATGACACAATTTTCAACCAACCAGTAAATACTAATCCGTTACCATGGACCACTCATTGGCTATCTAGTGCAGGATTACAAGTTGCTCCGCAGGAAACAGAAGTCGAAAGCTATATTATCGGTGGAATTAAACAAGATGTTACAAAAGATTCACTAAAGGGATTTACATTATGATTGAAATATATGGAAAAAGCTCCTGTCCGAAGTGTCATCAAGCAAAAGTATTTTGCGAGACAAGGAATTTAAGTTATACCTATAAGCAGTTAGATAAAGATTTTTCACGAGAAGAAGTCCTTGAATGGTTTCCTGGAGCAAAAACGTTTCCACAAATTACCATTGATGGAAAAAAAGTGGGAGGCTGTGATCAGATGATTACTTATTTAGAAACAATGAATTACCAAAATATTATAGAATAGGATTTTATGTTAATAGAAAATACTTTTGATTTTAAAAAAGATGACCAGATAACATTAAAGCTTGTAACCAGTGAAGAAATTATTGCAGATTTTTTAGCTATAGACGGTGAATTTTTAACAGTGCAGCATCCTTTGACAGCGACAATAACAGAAAAAGGAGTAAATTTGCATCCTTGCATGCTTACTACTCACATGGATGAAAAACTTAAAATACATAAAAATCATATATTAATAGTAGCAAAGCCAAATGAAGAAGCAATTCAAACTTTTAAAGAAGCTGTAGCTAGACCAAGAAAGGAACAAAATGACATTACATGAACAAATAATACAAGCATTTAATAATTATGTAGCCGAAACTACAACTTTTGATGAAAAGGGAGTCAAGGCGGCTGCAGCAAGAGCACGGAAAGCTTTAGGTGATTTAGGCAAGCTTACAAAAGACAGACGTAAAGAAATACAAGATAAGAAAAATAGTCTGTGAGATAAAAAATGTATTCTTTGTATGATGCAAGAGAAGCTTGGGCAAATGTCCAACAGGGAAATGAAACATTAGGTATAGATTTCGGACTAGATAAATGGCATGAATTTATATCTGACTGGACAACGAGTATTAAAAGTTTAGGAACGATAATTAAAGAAGAAGAATTAGCACAAGGTATCATTGACACCTTTGCACCATTTATGGATTCAACAGCAGCATATAATGATGCAGTCAATAGTCCGGCAGATAATACAAGTGAAATTGAAGGCAAACTGAGTAATTTCTCTAAACTTTTTTTTACTACAAATGTTCCCGTAGCAGTAGGAGATTCAATATCTCAAGTTATAAATATAGATGGTGACGTTGCATTTGGCACTGTATACGATGTAAAAGATAATGTAGTGGTGTTATGGCCCTCATCTGCAAATCAAGATTGGTCAACTCCAGTTCTTTTTACTACTCTTCCGACTTTTCCAGTTTCAATCGCAGGAACAGAATATACGATTTCAAGTATCATTGATGCAGTTAGAAATAAAGCAGAAATCGATGAACTCGTTGGGACGGCTTCATTTGGTTTAGGTAATATCCAAGATGATTTTGTCAATGATTACCCACTCCTAAAAGCTGAAATAGACAAAATACCGCCATTATTAAGACAGGCATCTGTTGCAATGTCTTATAAAGATAGTCCCATGCTTCAATCTCCAGGCACTAATACAACAATTGGGCAACTTGCTCAAGTTGAAAGCGATGATCCTGCAGATTTTGCAAAAAAAGTAATGGGAGAAGAAGGAAAAGCTGCACTAAATAGTGTAAAAGGAGCATGGGACTCGTTAGTTTCACATTTTAATTATAATACGGGAAATGTTGCCCCTCAAGATGGTACAAGTGAATTTACCACAACCGTAAATACATTAGAAGGATACTTAATTGCCTAATGTTGCTAGATTAGCAGATCCTACACAAACTGCTACCTGTCCTCCAGGACATGATAAAAACCCATGGGTAGGTCCTGGTACTGTTAATTCTGGAAGTAGCAATGTTTTTGCTGAAAATATTCCTGTTGCAAGACTAGGAGATACTGTTGCATTAGGAGATCCTTTACATCCACAAGGCTCCGTTGTTGCTGGAAGTCCTGATGTTTTTGCAAATTATATTCCAGTAGCAAGATTAGGAGACACAACTGTAAATGGTGCAGGATGGGTTTCACCTATAGCAGTTGGTGCTAGTACAGTGACTGCTAATTCATAAAAAGGATAAAATGGCACAAATAAAAATACAAAAAAGAACAAGATTCCGTAAAAGGACGAGTATAGGAAACAGCGGATATAGCCGTCCTAAGAACAAAGGGATTCGCAGGGCATGGAAAAAATATCGCGGACAAGGCAAATAAATAATTGACAAGGAGAAAATTATGTGTAATAATCCAAACTGTAAGTGCAATCCTTGCAACTGTAAAGATTGCAAGTGCTAACATAGGAGATTAGATGCGTGACGGCAAACACTTAGCGATTTGGTTACTGTGTATGGCTATTATATACGTAGTACTTTGGTCATTAGAAATTGCCTTACATGTACCTGATCTAAACTAATAACGATGACGCTGAACAAAAGCTGAACTTGGACGCCGGTTCGATTCCGGCCACCTCCACCACACATTTTCAACATACGGGGGTGTTCAGGCATTCGACAAGCAG
>Ga0181568_10002625_pt1 | contig 16356 bp, 11 predicted proteins | sample 101ome_20_FD_133758 | JGI IMG/M metagenome (GOLD analysis project Ga0181568, IMG submission 133758) | Coastal salt marsh microbial communities from the Groves Creek Marsh, Skidaway Island, Georgia - 101404AT metaG (megahit assembly) | ecosystem: Environmental > Aquatic > Marine > Intertidal... | reverse complement strand
TTTAATTGTTACTAATAAGGGTTTAAAAGCCTATAGTAAGATGATATACAGATTGGTTTACAAATATTTGAGTTACGTTACTACAATGTCAAAGAAAAGTCCTCACATCTTGAGGCATACTTTTGCGACACATTTGTTAAATGGGGGAGCAGATTTATTTGCTATTAAAGAATTGCTAGGTCATTCAAGTTTAGCAGCAACGCAAGTATACACTCATAATTCAATAGAGAAATTAAAGGAAGTGTATAAAAATACGCATCCTAGAGCATAATATTATTAACCCAAAATAGATAAATATGAAATTTAATGTACAGGCCGTGAGTTTTTCAGCTGATTCTGAATTAATGGAATTAGTAGATAAAAAGATTGATAAGTTAGATAAGTTCAAAGACCATATTGTTGAAGGCGAGGTTTTTTTGAAATTGGAGAATAAATCTCAAACTATAAAGGATAAGGCAGTAGAAATAAAACTTCATGTTAAAGGAAATACTCTATTTGCTAAAGAAACTACTAAGACATTTGAGGAGTCCTTAGACCTTGCAGTAGATAATATGTCCAGGCAGGTTAGAAGATTTAAAGAGCAATTAGTAGAAAAAAAATAATTTTTTCTTTAGAATAATTTGAATGAAACAAATTTTATCATAGATTTGCAGTCCCAAAAAGATAGTTCTTTGATAGGATTTGTTTAATATTTGTGCCGATGTAGCTCAGCTGGCTAGAGCAGCTGATTTGTAATCAGCAGGTCGGGGGTTCGAGTCCCTCCATCGGCTCAAAAAACCAAATGTTTTTTACTGGGCGGGTTCCAGAGTGGTCAAATGGGGCAGACTGTAACTCTGTTGCTTCGGCTTCGAAGGTTCGAATCCTTCCCCGCCCACCAATAAATTACATTGCGGGAGTAGCTCAGTTGATAGAGCGTCAGCCTTCCAAGCTGAGGGTCGCGGGTTTGAGCCCCGTCTCCCGCTCTTTTTACATCCAATAGAAATTGCCGATGTAGCTCAGGGGTAGAGCGTTTCCTTGGTAAGGAAGAGGCCACGGGTTCAAATCCCGTCATTGGCTCTGGGTAATAAAATAATAAACTAATCCTTTTCTTCAGAACTATCTTTAGTGGTATTTTAAATTGAATTAAAACAAATTATTTTTAAAATTTTCAGTTATGGCTAAAGAGAATTTTGACAGAAGTAAACCGCATTTAAACATCGGTACTATTGGTCACGTTGACCACGGAAAAACTACTTTGACTGCTGCTATTACACAAGTATTAGCAAACAAAGGTTTGGCAGAGCAACAAGATTATGATAACATCGATAACGCTCCAGAGGAGAAGGAAAGAGGTATCACAATCAATACGGCTCACGTTGAGTATCAAACAGATAACAGGCACTATGCACACGTTGACTGTCCAGGACACGCTGACTATGTTAAGAACATGGTAACTGGTGCTGCTCAGATGGATGGTGCTATTTTGGTGTGTGCTGCTACTGACGGTCCTATGCCTCAGACTAGAGAGCATATCTTATTAGGAAGACAAGTTGGTATTCCTAGAATGGTTGTTTTCATGAACAAAGTTGACTTAGTTGACGATGAGGAAATGTTAGAATTAGTAGAAATGGAGATTAGAGAGTTATTATCTTTCTATGAGTATGATGGAGATAACACTCCTATCATTGCAGGTTCTGCAGTAGGTGCTTTAAATGGTGATGCTAACTGGATTCCTAAGATTGAAGAATTAATGGATGCAGTTGATAGCTGGATTGAGATTCCACCAAGAGATATCGATAAGCCTTTCTTGATGCCAGTAGAGGATGTTTTCTCTATCACAGGTAGAGGGACTGTTGCTACAGGTAGAATTGAAAGAGGTGTTATTAATGTTGGTGATGCAGTTGATATCATCGGATTTAACTCTGAGTTAAAATCTACTATCACGGGTGTTGAAATGTTTAGAAAATTATTAGACAGAGGAGAAGCTGGTGATAACGTTGGTTTATTATTAAGAGGTGTTGATAAGGAAGATATCAAAAGAGGTATGTGTATTATCGAGCCTGGAACTGTGCAGCCTCATCAGAAGTTTAAAGCTGAGGTTTATGTATTAACTAAAGATGAAGGTGGAAGACATACTCCGTTTTTCAATAGATATAGACCTCAATTCTATATGAGAACCACTGATGTTACAGGAGAAATGATTTTACCAGAAGGAACTGAGATGGTTATGCCTGGTGATAATGTTTCAATTGACGTTGAATTGATCGCTCCAGTTGCTTGTGAGAAAGGATTAAGATTCGCAATCAGAGAGGGTGGAAGAACTATCGGTGCAGGTCAGGTGACTGAAATCGTTGAATAAAAACTTATTCTTTTATAAAAGAAAGTCTCCTAAGAAAGCTTAGGAGACTTTCGTATCTACGGGCGTAGCTCAATTGGTAGAGTAGTGGTCTCCAAAACCATTGGCTGTGGGTTCGAGTCCTACCGCCCGTGCTAAATAAAACTAAATGAAAGGTTTATATACTTATATTAGGGATTCTTTCAGAGAATTGAGTAGTAATGTAACATGGCCAACTTGGAAAGAGTTGCAGAGTCATACATGGCTAGTTATTTTTGCATCAATTTTGTTTGCAGGCGTTATATTCGCATATGATTGGGTTGCAAATCAAGGTTTAGGAACTCTATTTTATTAAATACGAATTATAACAAGAAATGGACGTTAAAATAAACGGAAATAAGTGGTTTGTTCTAAGAGCAATTAGTGGTAAAGAGAAAAAAGTAAAAGAGTATTTACACTTTGAAATTGATCGTTCTGGTTGGACAAACATTATTGCTCAGGTCTTAATTCCTACAGAAAAAGTATATAAGATCAGAAATGGAAAAAAGGTTACTTTGGAAAAGAACTTTTTTCCTGGCTATATCTTAATGGAGATTAATGAAAAATTACTTTCTAAAGATATTGTTCAGGAAATTACGGCTATGACTAATGTAATTGGATTTCTTTCTGATGAAAATAAAAAGTTACTGCCTTTAAGACAGGCAGAAGTTAATAGAATTCTTGGTAAGGTTGATGAAATGCAAGAAGCTGATGAAAACGCGATAGAACCATTTATCGTTGGTGAAACAGTGAAAGTTGTAGATGGTCCTTTTAATGACTTTAATGGCGTTATCGAAGAAGTATATGACGAGAAGAAGAAACTTAAAGTAATGGTGAAAATTTTTGGAAGAAGAACACCAGTTGAGTTGAATTTTGTACAAGTAGAAAAAGTTCAGTAAAAATGGCAAAAGAAGTTGATGGATTTATTAAAGTTCAAGTAAGAGGAGGGCAGGCAAATCCTTCTCCACCAGTAGGACCGGCATTAGGTGCTAAGGGTGTGAACATTATGGATTTCTGTAAGCAGTTTAATGCTGCTACACAGGACAAGCAAGGACAGTTATTACCGTGTGTGATTACAGTTTATTCTGACAAATCGTTCACTTTTCAAGTTAAAACTCCTCCTGCAGCAGTTCAGTTGTTAGAGAAGGCTAAGTTGAAAAAAGGTTCTTCTGAATCTAATAGAACGAAAGTTGGGAAGGTAACATGGGATCAAGTAAGAGAAATCGCTGAGAACAAATTACCTGATCTTAACACAAATAGAGTTGAGTCTGCTATGAAGCAAATTGCTGGTACGGCTCAAAATATGGGTATAACAATTGACGGAGTAGCTCCTTGGGAGAATTAAATTTGAAGAGAGATGGCAATTTCAAAAAATAGAAAAGCAGTTTTAGCGAAGGTTGACAAAAATGTTGAATACACGCTAGAGGACGCTTCTAAACTTGTGAAAGAGATTACTTTCACTAAGTTCGATGCATCAGTTGATTTAGATGTTAGATTAGGAGTAGATCCAAGAAAAGCTGACCAGATGGTTAGAGGTACTGTTTCTTTACCGCATGGTATAGGAAAAGATGCTAAGGTTTTAGTCTTATGTACTCCTGATAAAGAGGATGAAGCAAAAGAAGCTGGTGCAGATTACTATGGTTTAGAAGAATATATTCAAAAAATAGAAGGTGGTTGGACTGATATCGATGTAATAGTGGCTATGCCAAGTGTTATGGGTAAAATCGGTAGACTTGGTAGAGTTTTAGGACCAAGAAACCTTATGCCTAACCCAAAATCTGGAACAGTTACTACCGAAATCGGTAAAGTTGTTAAAGAAATTAAAAAAGGTAAGATATCTTTCAAAGTAGATAAATTTGGTATTATTCATACTACAATTGGAAGAGCTTCATTTGATGCAGATAAATTGGCTGATAATGCAACTGAATTAATTCAGACATTATCTAAAATGAAGCCAGCCTCTGCAAAAGGGACTTATTTTAAAAGTATAAGTATGTCTTCTACTATGAGTCCTGGAATTAAATTAGATACAAAATCTATTAAAGGATTATAGTCATGACTAGAGAGGAAAAGGTACAAGAGATTGAGGCGTTAAAAGCGAAGTTTGAGCAGTACGATAACTTTTACGTTGTTGACGCCCAAGGTTTATCTGTAGATCAGGTAAACAATCTAAGAATGTTATGTCACGAAAAAGGTGTTGAATACCGAGTGGCTAAGAATACATTAATAAAGAGAGCTTTAGAACAAGTTGAAGGGTCTAATATGGATATTTCATCTGCATTAGCAGGACCTACTGGAGTGTTCTTTAGTGAAGTGGCAAATATGCCAGGAAGGATTTTAGAGGATTTCAGAAAAGGTTCTGATTTACCTGTATTGAAGGCAGCTTCCATTAGTTCAGACATCTATGAAGGTGATGATCAGATCGCGGTACTTAGCAAACTTAAATCGCGTGATGAGCTTATCGCTGAAGTGGTTGCATTACTTGAATCTCCGATTAAAAATGTTGTGTCTGGTATACAAGGATCAGCAGGACATAAAATTGCAGGGCTTGTTAAAGCTTTGGAAGAGAGAGATTAAAAGTTTTCTGGAACTAATAAATATATTTTTAATTAACGTTAATAGGGCTTAGCCGCCCTCAAAATTTTGAAAAATGGCAGACGTAAAAGAATTAGCAGAAGCATTAGTTAGCTTAACAGTAAAAGAAGTAAGTGAATTAGCTAATATTTTAAAAGAAGAGCACGGAATTGAGCCTGCTGCTGCAGCTGTAGCAGTTGCTGCTGGTCCTGGTGCTGGTGATGCTGGTGGAGCAGAAGAGAAAACAGAATTTGATGTTATCTTGAAAGCTGCTGGTGGTCAAAAATTAGCTGTAGTTAAGGCTGTTAAAGAATTAACTGGATTAGGATTAAAAGAAGCTAAAGAAATCGTGGACGGTGCTCCTAAAGCTGTAAAAGAAGGTGCTCCTAAAGCAGAAGCTGAAGAAATCAAAGCTAAGCTTGAAGAAGCTGGTGCTGAAGTTGAATTAGCTTAATTTTAGCTTTTTTGGACTGCTGATTTTATAGCAGTTTAAAGCAAATTAGACCTGGAGGTGTTACCTTCAGGTCTATTCCTATTTATTCAAACAAACCAACCATTTATATATGGGAACAACAACATTTGATCCAAAAAGAATTAATCTAGGTTCCATTGAACACGCTCTAGATTACCCAGATTTCTTAGGATTGCAGTTAGATTCTTTCCAAAAGTTTTTTCAAATTGATACTCCTGATTATATGAAGGAGGATGAAGGTTTACATAAAGTATTCCAAAAAACTTTCCCGGTTACTGACGCAAGAGAGGTCTTTGAATTAAAATTTATTGATTACTATATTGATCCACCAAGATATTCTATTGACGAGAGTATTGAGAGAGGATTAACTTATAGTGTTCCTTTGAAAGCAAAACTAAAGCTTTCTTGTAACGATGAGGATCACGTAGATTTCGAAACCATCGAACAAGATGTATTCTTGGGTAATATTCCTTATATGACCCCAAGAGGTACTTTCATTATAAATGGTGCTGAACGTGTTATAGTTTCACAATTACATAGAGCACCTGGGGTGATTTTTGGACAATCTCTACACCCTAATGGTACAAAAATTTATTCTGCAAGAATTATACCATTCAAAGGAACTTGGATGGAATTTTCAACAGATATACACAATGTATTACATGCCTATCTAGATCGTAAGAAAAAGGTTCCTGTAACTACATTATTAAGAGCAATCGGATTTGGAACTGATAAAGAGATTCTAGATATTTTCGATTTAGCTGAAGAGATAAAAGCCAACAAAACTAATCTTAAGAAATCTGTTGGTAAAAAGCTAGCCGCAAGAGTATTAAAATCATGGATTGAAGATTTCGTTGATGAAGATACTGGTGAAGTTGTTTCAATAGACAGGCACGAAGTTATACTTGAAAGGGGTGTGACTATTGAAGAGGAGCATGTTGAAGAAATTATAGAGTCTGGTGTCAAAACCATCATTCTTCAAAAAGAGAATGTTTCAGGTGATTTTGGCTTAATCTACAACACACTATTAAAGGATGCAACAAATTCTGAAATAGAAGCTGTAAATTATATATACAGACAATTAAGATCTGCTGAGCCACCTGATGAGGAAACAGCAAGACAAGTCATTGAAAGATTGTTCTTCTCTGAGAAGAGATATGACTTAGGAAAAGTAGGTCGTTATAAAATTAACAAAAAGTTAGAATTAGATATTGATGAGGATACTAGAGTTCTTACAGATAAGGATATCACCTCAATTGTAAAATATCTAATAAATTTATTTAATTCTAGAGCAGAATTAGATGATATAGATCATTTATCTAATAGAAGAATTAGAACCGTTGGTGAACAATTATTTGATCAATTTGATGTTGGTTTAAATAGAATGGTTAGAACTATTAGAGAGAAAATGAATGTTAGAGATAATGAAGTGTTTACTCCTGTTGATTTAATCAACGCAAGAACGCTTACATCTGTAATTAATTCATTCTTCGGAACTTCACAATTATCTCAGTTTTTAGATCAAACTAATCCACTAGCAGAAACTACTCATAAAAGAAGAATTTCTGCGTTAGGACCAGGTGGTTTAACTAGAGAAAACGCTGGTTTTGAGGTAAGAGACGTACACTATTCTCATTATGGTAGATTATGTACAATTGAAACACCAGAAGGGCCTAATATTGGTTTAATTTCTACCCTAGCTTGTCATGCTAAAATTAATAAGCTTGGATTTATTGAAACACCATATAGAACAGTTGAAAAAGGTAAGCCAACTAAAAATGTTGTTTATTTAGCAGCTGACGCAGAGGATGAAAAAGTTATCGCACAGGCAAATGCTGAATTAAATGAAAAAGGTAATTTTGTAGAGGATAAAATTAAGTGTAGAGAAACCGGAGAATTTCCTATTCTTGAACCAGCCAAAATTGAGTTCATGGATGTTGCTCCTAACCAAATTTTGGGTGTTGCAGCTTCTTTGATTCCTTTCTTGGAGCATGACGATGCAAACAGGGCTTTAATGGGGTCTAATATGCAACGTCAGGCGGTACCTTTGTTACAATCTGATTCTCCAATTGTTGGTACTGGTGTTGAGGCTCAAGTAGCTAGAGACTCTAGAATACTTATCAATGCTGAAGGTAATGGGACCGTTGAGTATGTTGATGCTAACGAGATAGTAATTAGATACGATAGAGATGACCAAACAAGATTGGTGAGTTTTGACGATGATAAGAAAGCTTATAAACTTATTAAATTTAGAAGAACTAACCAGAACTCTTGTATAAATCTTAAGCCTATTGTTCAAAAGGGAGATAAGGTTAAAAAAGGTCAGGTTCTTTGTGAAGGTTTTGCTACTCAAAACGGAGAAGCTGCCCTTGGTAAGAACATGAAAGTAGCGTTCATGCCATGGAAAGGGTACAATTTTGAGGATGCAATCGTAATCTCTGAGAAAGTTGTTAAAGATGATATCTTTACTTCAGTGCATATTGAAGAATATGAATTAGAGGTTAGAGATACAAAATTAGGGGAAGAAGAATTAACTCCTGATATCCCGAATGTATCAGAAGATGCAACTAAAGATCTTGATGAGCATGGAATTATTAGAGTTGGTGCAAGAGTTACTGAGGGTGACATCATTATTGGTAAAATTACACCTAAAGGAGAGACAGATCCTACACCAGAGGAGAAACTTTTAAGAGCAATATTTGGTGATAAAGCAGGAGATGTTAAAGATGCTTCTCTAAAAGCTGCTCCTTCCATGAGAGGTGTAGTAATAAACAAGAAATTATTCGCAAGAGCTAAAAAGGACAAGAGTTCAAAAGCTATGGAAAAAGTGGCAGTTGAAAAACTAAATGACGGTCACTTAAAGATTCTTGCTGATAAAAAGACTTTACTAATAGATAAGTTAACATTAATCTGTAAGGATAAGACTTCCAAAGGAGTATTCAATGAATTTAACGAGGAGGTTATTGCCAAAGGTCTAAAGTTTACAGTTAAAAACTTGAAGGATATTGACTTCATGACGATTACTGAATTTAAATGGACGGCTGATGAAGATGTTAACAATTTAGTGAGATCTACAGTACACAACTACAAGATCAAAGTAAATGAAGAGCATGCAAGGTTGAAAAGAGAAAAGTATGCTATAACTGTTGGTGATGAATTACCATCCGGTGTTTTAAAGCTTGCAAAGGTTTATATTGCCAAGAAGAGAAAGTTAAAAGTTGGAGATAAATTAGCAGGTAGACATGGAAATAAAGGGGTTGTTGCTAAAATCGTTAGAGAAGAGGATATGCCATTCTTAGAAGATGGTTCTCCAGTTGATATCGTATTAAACCCGCTTGGTGTACCATCAAGAATGAATCTTGGTCAAATTTATGAAACTGTTCTAGGTTGGGCAGGTCTAAAACTTGGTTTAAAGTTTGGAACACCTACTTTTGATGGTGCTTCTATGGAAAAGATTGATGGATACATTAAGGAAGCAGGATTACCTGAATATGGAGCAACTTATTTATTTGACGGTGAAACAGGAGAGCGTTTTAAACAAAAAACTACAGTTGGTGTAATTTATATGTTGAAATTATCTCACATGGTTGATGATAAAATGCACGCTAGATCAATAGGACCATATTCCTTAATTACTCAACAACCACTTGGTGGTAAAGCACAATTTGGTGGTCAGAGATTAGGAGAAATGGAGGTATGGGCATTTGAGGCTTATGGGGCTGCAAATGCACTTCAAGAGATGTTAACAGTTAAATCTGATGATATCATTGGTAGAGCGAAGACATATGAATCTATCGTTAAAGGTGAAAACCTTCCTACACCGGGTATTCCTGAGTCTTTCAATGTATTAGTAAATGAATTGAAAGGTTTAGCATTAGATTTAAAATTTCTTAAGAACTAATTTAAGGAGGAACGAAAATGGCTTTTAAAAAAGAAGCAAAAATAAATAGTGATTTTTCCAAAGTAACAATCACATTATCTTCACCAGATACGATCTTAGATCAATCTTTTGGAGAAGTAACAAAACCAGAAACTATTAATTACAGATCTTATAAACCTGAGTTCGGTGGTTTATTCTGTGAGCGTATCTTTGGTCCTGTAAAGGATTATGAGTGTGCTTGTGGTAAATATAAGCGTATCAGATATAAGGGAATTGTTTGTGATAGATGTGGAGTAGAAGTTACAGAAAAGAAAGTTAGAAGAGAGCGATTAGGACACATTAAACTAGTTGTTCCTGTTGTACATGTTTGGTATTTCAAATCTTTACCTAACAAAACAGGTTATTTATTAGGATTGTCTTCTAAAAAACTTGAAACTATTATCTATTATGAAAGATATGTGGTTATCCAAGCTGGTGTTAAAGAAGCTGATGGCGTAAATCATATGGATCTATTAACCGAAGAAGAGTACTTAGAAATCATGGAGAGTCTTCCGAGGGAAAATAGATTGTTAGATGATAATGATCCGAATAAATTCATAGCTAAAATGGGTGGTGAAGCTGTAAGGGATTTATTATCTAGAATTGATTTAGATGCCTTATCTTATCAGTTAAGAGATAAAGCTGCAAATGAAACCTCTCAACAAAGAAAAATGGAAGCCTTAAAGAGACTTAAGGTTGTTGAAGCTTTTAGAGATGGTAATACTAGAACAGAAAACAAGCCAGAATGGATGGTTGTTTCTATTCTTCCTATTATCCCACCTGAATTAAGACCTTTGGTTCCTTTGGATGGGGGTAGATTTGCAAGTTCTGATTTAAATGACTTGTACAGAAGAGTTATTATCAGAAATAATAGATTAAAAAGATTATTGGAAATTAAAGCTCCGGATGTAATCTTAAGAAACGAAAAGAGAATGCTTCAAGAAGCTGTTGATTCACTTTTTGATAACTCAAGAAAATCTAATTCTGTTAAAACAGATGGAGGTAGACCTCTTAAGTCTTTAACGGACGTTTTAAAAGGTAAACAAGGTCGTTTTAGACAGAACCTTTTAGGAAAAAGGGTTGACTATTCAGGAAGATCTGTTATTGTAGTAGGTCCTGAACTAAAGATGCATGAGTGTGGTCTTCCTAAAGGAATGGCAGCTGAATTATTTAAGCCATTTATAATTAGGAGGCTTATTGAAAGAGGTATTGTTAAAACAGTTAAATCTGCTAAAAAATTAGTAGACAAAAAAGAACCAATTATTTGGGATATCTTAGAAAACGTTTTAAAAGGACATCCTGTTATGTTGAACAGGGCTCCAACTCTACACAGATTAGGAATTCAAGCTTTCCAACCTAAATTAATCGAAGGTAAAGCTATTCAGTTGCACCCATTGGTATGTTCTGCTTTTAACGCGGATTTCGATGGTGACCAAATGGCTGTTCACGTACCTTTATCTAATGCAGCGGTATTGGAAGCTCAAACCTTGATGTTATCTTCTCATAATATTCTAAATCCTCAGAATGGTGCTCCTATGGCTCTTCCTTCTCAGGATATGGTTTTAGGATTATACTATATCACAAAAGGTAGAAAGACTGATTCTGATAGAGTAATGAAAGGTGAGGGTAAAGTCTTCTATAGTCCTGATGAAGTTGTAATGGCACATGATCACAATCAAGTAGACATTCACTCTTGGATTAAAGTTAAGATTAATAATGTTCAAGAAGACGGAACTAGAAAGGATGAGATGATTGAGACTACTGTTGGTAGAGTTCTATTCAATTTATGTGTTCCTGAACAAGTACCGTATATTAATAAATTATTAACTAAGAAGTCTTTAAGATCTGTAGTTACAGATATCATAACTAGAACTGATATCCCTACAGCTGTTACTTTCTTAGACGATATTAAGCAATTAGGGTTTAGACAAGCTTTCCAAGGAGGTTTATCTTTTAACTTAGGTGACTTAGAAATTCCTGCTGAAAAGGTTACATTGATTGAAGAGGCAGATGGAAAAGTTGATGAAGTATGGATGAACTATAACATGGGACTTATTACCAATAATGAGCGTTACAATCAAATTATTGATATTTGGACTAGATGTAACACAGAGTTATCTGGTACCCTAATGGATAAAATGAAAACTGATAATCAAGGTTTCAACTCTGTTTATATGATGCTTGATTCTGGAGCTAGGGGTTCTAAAGAGCAGATTAGGCAGTTAGCTGGAATGAGAGGATTAATGGCAAAACCAAAGAAGTCAGGATCAAGTTCTGCAGCTATTATTGAAAACCCAATTCTATCTAATTTTGTTGAAGGATTATCAGTATTAGAGTACTTTATTTCTACACACGGAGCTAGAAAAGGTTTGGCTGATACTGCTTTAAAAACAGCAGATGCAGGATACTTGACTAGAAGATTAGTTGATGTTGCACATGATGTAGTGATTACAGAAGAGGATTGTGGAACTTTGAGAGGTTTAGAAATGACTGCTTTAAAAGATAACGAGGATATCGTTGTTTCTTTGAAAGACAGAATAGTAGGAAGAACAGCTTTGTACGATGTTGTTAATCCATTAGATGGAGAAGCATTAGTTGAAGCCGGACAAGAGATTACTGAGCATTTAGCTGATAAGATTGAAGAGTCTCCTGTTGAGATGGTTGAAATTAGATCGGTTTTAACATGTGAGTCTAGAAGAGGAGTTTGCGTTAAGTGTTATGGTAGAAACCTAGCAACTGGTAGAACTGCTCAACAAGGAGATGCTGTTGGTATTTTAGCTGCACAATCAATAGGTGAGCCTGGTACACAGTTAACACTTAGAACGTTCCACGTTGGTGGTACTGCATCAGCATCAGCTTCTGAATCTACCTTAGCAGCAAAATTTGATGGTAAATTAGAGTTCGAAGATATTAGAACAGTTTCATCTACAGATGAAGAAGGTGAAAAAGTAGAAGTTGTTTTATCAAGAGCTGGTGAAATTAAAATCATTGATGATAAATCTGGTAAGCAAATTACAACCAATAACATTCCTTATGGTGCTCAACTTAAAGTAAAAGAAGGTGCTAAAATCAAAAAAGGAGATTTATTATGTTCTTGGGATCCATATAATGCTGTTATAGTTGCAGAAGTGGATGGTAAAATCGGATTTGAGAACGTTATTGAAGGTACAACTTATAGAGAAGAAGTAGACGAGCAAACTGGTCACAGAGAAAAAGTGATCGTTGAATCTAGGGATAAAACTAAAAACCCATTACTTCAATTACTAGGGAAGAAAGATGCTATTGAGAAATCTTACAACTTACCTGTTGGTGCTCACATTGCTGTGAGTGAAAATGATAAGATTAAAGCGGGTCAAGTTGTAGCTAAGATTCCTAGAGGTGCTGGTAAATTAAAGGATATTACTGGTGGTCTTCCAAGAGTAACAGAGTTATTCGAGGCAAGGAACCCAAGTAACCCTGCAGTTATAGCTGAAGTAGATGGTGTTGTGTCTTTTGGATCCATTAAAAGAGGAAACAGAGAAGTTTTTGTTGAACCTAAAGATGGTGAAAAGAAAAAGTACATGGTACCTTTATCTAGGTATACCTTAGTTCAGGAAAATGACTTTATCAAAGCTGGTTTACCTTTATGTGAAGGTGCTATTACACCAAATGATATTTTATCTGTAGAAGGTCCTCATGCGCTTCAGGAGTATTTAGTAAATGAAGTTCAAGAAGTATATAGATTACAAGGGGTGCCTATTAATGATAAGCATATCGAAGTTATCGTTAAGCAGATGATGAGAAAAGTAAAAATCGAAGATGCTGGTGATACTAAATTCCTTGAAGGTGAGGCAGTTGATAAGTTCGAATTTATTCATGAAAATGACGAAATCTATGATAAGAAAGTAGTTACTGAAGCGGGTGAATCACAGAACTTAAAAGTTGGTCAAATTGTAACTTTAAGACAATTAAGAGAGGAAAATTCTTTCTTGAAAAGAAATGACTTAAAATTGGTAGAGCACAGAGATGCTATTCCAGCCACTTCGACTCCATTGTTACAAGGTATAACAAAGGCCTCGTTAGGAACTAAGTCATTCATTTCTGCAGCATCTTTCCAAGAAACCACTAGAGTGCTTTCTGAGGCATCTGTTGCTGCTAAAGAAGATTTCTTATTAGGTCTTAAGGAGAATGTAATCGTTGGTCATTTAATTCCAGCTGGTACTGGACTTAGATCTTTTCAAAATAATATTGTAGGATCTATGGATGATATGGAACGATTTGATGTTGCAAAAAAAGAGGTTACTGATATTTTATAATCACATTCAAAAAAAGGCTCCATTAGGAGCCTTTTTTATTTATACATAATGGAAGAACAAAAGCAAAAGAATCAATTAAACATTGAATTGACGGATGATGTTGCTGAGGGAATTTATTCTAATTTGGCAATGATTACGCACTCTAACTCAGAGTTTGTTTGTGATTTTATACAAATTATGCCTGGCGTACCTAAGGCAAGAGTTAGATCTAGGATATTAATGACACCCCAACATGCTAAAAGGTTAATGAAAGCATTGGCTGGTAATATTCAGAAGTTTGAGTCTTTACACGGAGAAATAAAAGATATAGAAGATCCGAAGCAGCCTATTCCTATGAATTTTGGTGGTCCGTTAGGGGAAGCCTAGAATTAGAAATAAATAAAATGTAAATTTAAGGGCCCTGAGTTGGCCCTTTTTTTATATATGAGGTTTAGTGAAGAAATATTAGCATTGATAAGAACAAATGTGTTAGGTTGTGTTGAAAATACGCAGCAATATTTTTCTAGAGTAGAGTATGATTCTAGAAGGATTATTCATCCTAATTCAACCTTATTTATTGCTATGGACTCCGATTATAGGAATGGATCAGATTATATTCTTTCAGCTTATAATAAGGGAGTTAGACATTTTCTAGTAAATGAGCATGTTGTTTTAAAGCCAGAGATTGCAAACAATTCTAATTGCTATTTTGTAAAAGATACTATAGATTATTTATATGAATTAGCAGCTATTTATCGATCTAAATACAAGGGAGAAGTAATTGCTATTACAGGGAGTGTAGCTAAAACAATTATTAAGGAAACCTTGACTATTGGACTTAGAAAAAATGGTTACTGCGTTGATAGAAGTCCTAGAAGTTATAATTCTATAATCGGTGTACCTCTATCTATTTTATCTATGGATATTAGTTCTAATTATTGGATTATAGAAGCTGGTGTTTCCAAATCAGGGGAAATGGATAGATTAAGAAAATTAATCAATCCTGATTACGGATGTTTAACCAAAATAACTACTGAGCATGATAATGGCTTTGATAGTATCAATCAAAAACAAAAGGAAAAGGAATCTTTATTCAAGTTTTCTAAATGGTGGGTTACAGGTGAAAATGATATTGAACTTTCTTACAAAGAATATAATTTGCATTTAGTTAATTTGATATTGGAAAAATTAAATTGTTCAGTTGCTATTCATTCTTATCCGGCTATTTCAACTAGATGGAAAATTAAAAGAGGTATAAGATTTGGCGAATTGCTGATAGATCAATTTGGATCTGATACTAAATCTTTAGATGTTGCTATGGGTTATTTAATGTCAAAATCCTCGATCAATAAACATGTAATTATAGGACCATTAAGAGCTGATGAAACCATTCAAGAAAAAGAGCTTTTGTTACAATGGTCTCAGCTATCTTCTTTTACTTTTTCTTGTGTTGGATGGTCAGATAAAACGGAATCTGATAATATTAATCATTTTAATAAACCAGATGATTTATTAGTTGCTCTTAATGATATTGATTTAGAAAAAACGGATATATTAATTAAAGCAGAATTAAACTATTTTAATGATGTTACTAGGTATCTTGATTCTAATATTCACAATGCCTACGTAAATATCGATTTAGATCTTGTTAAAAACAATTTAAAAATATTAAAATCAAACCTACCCATAAAATCAGAATTAATGGCCATGCTTAAAGCTGAGTCTTATGGTGCTGGAAGCGAGGAAATTGGTATGTTTTTGCAAGAGGAAGGCATTCATTGGTTTGGCGTAGCATTTCTTTCTGAGGCTATTGCGCTTAGAAAAAGAGGACTTGATCAAAATATTTTAGTGTTAAATATAGATAGTGACTTTGATCTAGCTAAAAAGTATGATTTAGATATTGTTCTTTACAGCAACCATCAATTACAATATCTTATTAATGAATTTGGTTTAGAGGGTTTAAGACTACATATAAAGGTTGATACGGGTATGAATAGACTCGGGTTTGATCTGGAGGAATTAACTGATTTAAAACAAACCCTTACATTAAATAAGGCTAATGTAGTAGGTATTATGTCTCATTTACATTCTTCAGATAATTTGGAACATACTGACCTTGTCCAAAGGCAAATTAATTTGTTTGATTTAGCATGTGAGTTATTTCCTGACGTAAATCGGCATTTATATAATTCATCTGCTATTCTAAACTATAGTTCATATAATAGGTTTGAAATTTCTAGAGCGGGTATAGGTATGTTTGGAATTGACCCAGCTTGTAAGCATAAAGAACTTGAAATAGCTATTAATGTTACAGCTAAGGTTATTCAAATTAAAGAGATTAAAGCAGGACAATTTGTAGGCTATGGTATTGAACCTATAAAACATAATATGAAGCTAGCCATTTTAAATATTGGTTATGCAGATGGTGTCAATCGGAAGCTAGGTAAGGGAAATTGGAAAGTTTTTGGTTGTCCAACTGTTGGCAGTATATGTATGGATTTTATGTTTATTGATATTACTCATTTAGATAAATTAAGTATTGGTCAAGAACTTTTATTCTTTAATAAAGAATATGATATATATAGGATGTCTGAAATACTAGAGACCATTCCATATGAAATTATGACCTCGTTTACCGGAAGGTTGAATAAAGTATATATTCAAGAATAGTTAGTAGTTTATTTTGAGGCGTTATTCCCTAACGAAAATGATCTGTAAACCACCAACTAAAGTAAGGTCATTATTCGCTAGACCTGCATCATGT
>Ga0181568_10002617_pt1 | contig 16398 bp, 21 predicted proteins | sample 101ome_20_FD_133758 | JGI IMG/M metagenome (GOLD analysis project Ga0181568, IMG submission 133758) | Coastal salt marsh microbial communities from the Groves Creek Marsh, Skidaway Island, Georgia - 101404AT metaG (megahit assembly) | ecosystem: Environmental > Aquatic > Marine > Intertidal... | reverse complement strand
TGGAACTTGATTGGTTAGTATCTGCAGTTGTTTTATCTGCATCGTATTGGTATACACGCACATGACCTGCATTACTTCCATTTGCGTCATTATAAATAGCTCCAATAGCAACAATGGTTCCATCATCGTTTAATGAAACAGAGTATCCAGAGTTGTCATATGCAGATTCTCCGTCAATAGTATCGCCTACTTGAACTCCGCTGGTAGTAGTAACAGTATTTGTTACACTGGTTGTTCCGACTTTGGTAACACTGGTTGAATTCGTCGTGGTGGTTCTTTGTGAAGTATTTCCAGCATTATCGGAAACATCAAGGATGAAACTGACCGCACCATCAGTATCAGAACTACTTACGGTATAGGATACGTTCCATTGTGTACCAGACCCACTATAAGATGGTGAGTTGGTAATTACAGCACCGCCGGATTGAAAAACAACATAAGGTTGATTGATGGTTTCCGATACAGTTAAGTTGAGACTAATGACATCATCTGCACCGGCGTAGTTGGTTTTAATAGAATTATTAGAAGAAATATCAACATTACTGAAAGATGGACCGGACATTATATATTGTTTCTATACAATAATATATAATATTTTCTCACGAGTTTAATGTTTTGAGTCGTTATAGTTGCGGTTCATAGCTCTTTGTTTTTTGTAGGTGATGTAGTCGGATGCATCGGGTACAAATTTAACATTTCCGGAATAACCTTCGACGCCAGTGCTATCACAGTTAGATATGATGGATCCGATAGGTCCAGTTTTACCGGGCTTACGAGAACTGACTTGGTTAGGTCCACCACATACATAATTTTTTCTGGCAAGGAAATCACCTAAATTATTAACTCCTCTAAAGGGGGTGATGATTCTATTATTACCGTTAATAACGCCAATAGCATTCTCGTGATTCCATGCACGTCTTATAACACTTCTAGTGGATGTTAACGAACCGTCGCGGTGACTACCAACCGCTTTTGGTGCATTTGCAATATTCATAGTAACTGTCATTATATATTAATGTATATAAATTAATCTAAATAAATAAATTTAATAATATATATGGATTTGAATTGTTTACTAGATGAATCGGCATTCTTATTTATGAATAGAACTGGCAGAGAAAAGTTGTCTAAAGCAGATGTAGATGTAAATAATGATTCAGCGGATATTGTTAAATATAAGGAAATGATTTTAGAATTTACAGAAAAGAAATTAAATTCGGATGAGGAAACAGAAAATATTCTAGATGATATATTTCAAACGTATATCAAACAGGTAATCCATCATTTTAAACAAAAGGAAACAGAAAGTGCGAATTTATATAATGCATCGGATTTAGAAAGTGAGGAGGATACAGTTGTGAATGAAATACCGACCAAATCTTTTTGGGGAAAACATAAAGTAATAAAAAAATAATATATGATTATATTAAATATGACTAATAAAAAGAAATCACGTAGGTTGAAGAGTATCAACTGTAATCCGGGTATAAAAAATAAAACAATAAAGAAGGGTTCGTGTATGACGAAGAAGTCGTTATTAGAATTGAAAAAGTCATTTAATGATAATCATAAAGACAATAAAATTTATGCACATAAACCGAAAGATATTTGGAGAGAATTGAAGAATAAGATAAAAGATTGTAATAGGGAAGATTGTTGGTTGAAGGAGTTGAATGATAAAACGAGGAAAGAGTTATTGAGTGAACAGTTGTTTGCACCGAAACAGCCGAGTAAGTGGAAGGATCATCCTAATACCTGGTTGTCAAATGTTGATATATTGAAAGTGCTAAAGCAATATGAGGGTGCATATCCGGAGTTTGAATTCATAGGCCCAACGCCGATAGATTTTGATAGTAAACCGGAGGTGTATAATAACCAATGTGTATGGAAAGATTTGTGTGCATTTAATTTAAAAGATAAGATAGGTAAAAAGAAGAAAATAGGGATTATTTTTAATTTAGATAAACATAATGAACCAGGTTCTCATTGGACATCTTTGTTTATAGATTTAGAAAAAGATTTTGTATTTTATTTGGATAGTGCAGGAGATAAAATGCCAGGTGAAGTAGACGTATTGGTGAAGAGGATTATTGAACAAGGTTTGTATTTAGATATTCCGAAGAAAATGACATTTTATGAAAATTATCCATTTGTTCATCAAGAAGAAAATACTGAATGTGGAATGTATAGTTTGTATTTTATTATTACCATGTTAACGAATAAAAAAAAAGACGTTGAGTTTAAAACTATCAGCGATAAAATAAATTATTTTTTAAAAACAAAAATTAAGGATGATGAGGCATTTAATTATCGTAAAATTTATTTTAATGTAATTTAAAATATCATAGTATAGTAACTATGTCAACAACAAAATCACCTACGTATAATCAGTTAAGGAATGATAAAGATCAACTAACTAATGATAAAGAAGAACTTGAAAATAAAGTCAAAGAATTGGAGGAAGCGAATGCTAAATTAGAAAGTGAAAAGAAAGATATGAACTTCAAGTGTGGAGTTTCGGAAGATACTGATGATGATGGATCTTTTTTTGAAACTATTTTAAAGGGTATATTTGGATCGGATGACGATGAGAAAAAGGATATGAAATATGATGTAAGGTTGCGTTTATACAGACAACCAAAGTTGAACAATAAAGGTACATATATATATGATACAGAATTGCTAGTAAATAATGAAGTACGGCCATTCGCTTCAATAGATCAAGTGGATAATTTTTTAAAAAATTATATAGGTAGGTTTGAAAATTCTAAATTATATGATTCTGATCCAAATAAAAAGGATGAAAGTCTCTATTTTAATTTTATAGAAAAATCGTTAAATCACAATATAGCCCGTTTTGATAAGGATGGTAATTTATTATTGAAGGTTGACCAAGCGAATGGGGATGATAAAAAAGGTAAAGATGTCGTAGGTGGAAAGAGTAGAAAGACAAAGAAGGGAAATAAAAGAGTTAGTAAAAAAAAGGCATGAAAATAAAAAAGAATAATATTATTAAAACTTATAATATTATGAGTTTGTACATTTTAAAAGAGAATCAAGAATTGTTGTGGAATTTTATTCATACAAATGAAACGATATATAAGAAGGTAAGTAAATTAAATAATAGTGAGAGAACGCATTGGTTTCAGAATGTGATTGGTATATTTTACGAAAAAAATAAACATATAAAGATGAATGTAGTGGATTTAAATAAGTTAAATAAGGATACGGTGAATTATATGATAAAGGATTTGACGAGGATATTTTCAATGAATCAGACGAACTCTTTGCAGCCGACTCACATAGAGAGGGAAGTAAAGCAGAATCAATATATGAGTGATTATCAAAGGAGGCAACAAGAGTATAATGAAATGGTGGAAAAGAAAGTACCGACGGAAGTGAATTTCCAAGATAATTATGAAAAAGATGAAGCGTTAACAAATATGGAAGAGTTAATTAAAAAACAGATGGCGGAAAGAGAACTTGATTTACAGATTATTACGAATGAACAAAATCCAAACAATAATCCGGTATTAAAAATAGATGGTTCATCAAATGTATCAATTGAGGCGGATGTGTTGGAAAGCAATTATAAAAATGAAATGAAAAAATCTGTATCATGGTCGGAGAACCTGGAAGATTGTACAGAAGATTCTACTATTCGTATGGAAGAATTAGAAAAGAAGTATAATGAGATTTTTAAAAGTATAGAAGAGATTAAAAAGGAGAATAGAGAACTTGTAACCAAAATGGATGAATTATTGAGAACATTAGACAACAAAGAAATAGTTTCTGATGCAATGATTTAAAAAAAAGTAGATAATAAAAATAATGGAATTGGTAAAACATACTTTGTTTATAAATTTGGAACATCGTAACGATAGATTGGAACATGTACAAGAGGAGTTAAATAAGATAGGTGTAGTAGGAGAGCGATTTAATGCAATAAAAGTGAAATCGGGTGCAGTGGGATGTACAATGAGTCATATAAAGTGTTTAGAAATAGCAAAGGAGAGGGGGTACGAGCAGGTATTTATTTGCGAAGACGATATTACGTTTATGGATCCTACATTATTTAAAAAGAATTTGAAACAGTTTTATGATAACAAAGATATTCAATGGGATGTGTTGATTGTGGGTGGAAATTGTGTACCGCCGTATATGAAAGTGAGTGATTATTGTGTTCGTGTAATGAATTGTCAAACGACGACGGGTTATATTGTGAAGAAGGATTTTTACGATGTTTTGATAAAGAATTTCAAGGAAGGTGTTGCGAAGTTAATGAAGGATCCAATGAATAAAAGGGAGTTTGCTATAGATATATATTGGAAGGTGTTGCAGAAACAGAATTATTGGTATATGTTGACGCCGGCGACAGTGACGCAGTATGAGAATTTCAGTGATATAGAAGAGAGGACGACGAATTATAATCATTTATTGTTGGATATGAATAAAGAATGGTTGATAAAGAGACAACAGAAGATGTTTATGCAGGGTATATAGGTATATTAGTCATTTTTGAGATAAAGAAAGTTTGATAGTATTTTTTTATTTTTTTCTTCGTTTTTCATGGTTGTTAATTTGGCGTTGTATTCTTTTTGCATGATTTGTTGTCGGTAGGTTTCGTTTTGTAGATAGAGTAATTCTTCGGCTTTTTGTTTTTCTAAAGGAGTTAAGGATTGGTTGCCTCTTACTCTGACGAATTGGTCAACAGAATTGTATTTTGGTACATTTTGGAAATCTTTTTCGCTGACTTGTATGACAGTTTGATCTTTGTGAACTTTTCGCAAATCATCAAATTTGAGTTTACCGAAGATATCTGCGGAGACGTATTCGTCGTCGTTGTCATCGTATAGACTGTTGCCGGTGTTACCGCTGGTATGTATTTGTTGTATGCCTTTATATTTGACTAAATTGGATTGTTGATTTTTTACTTTTTCAAACATTTGGTTCATATTGCTTTTGGTTACGGAGTCATTGATATTGTATATTGTATCTTCGTTGGTGAACCATTCATTTTTGGTAGGATCGGGTTTGGAAGTCATGTTCTCTTCAAAGAGTTTGTTGAAGGTTTTTTGAAATTTTGTGGTGGGTATATTATTAATTTGTTTGGACATTTCTTTGTTGGAAGAGGGATCTTGGTTGTCAATATCATTTGTGATGTATTCTCTGTCAAAGACTTCACTTTTATGTTTGTTTTGATTTTTATAGAATTCGTGTATGATATCAAATGCTTTTTTATAAAATAGAAAGTATTTTGCGTCTAATTTAGATTTGTCGGGGTGTGTCATCATTACTTTCTTTTTTGCTCGTAGTAGATCGTCATGAGTGATCTGGTAGGTCATATTGAATAAGTTAAGGAGTTCGTCAAAACTGTACATATGTACATTAAGATTATGAAAAGAGCTCATATATATTATGATAATAAAAATTGTCTATATTCAAACTACATAAAAAAATATTTAGTAAGATATATATGCCATTGCCATATATAACGGAAATAAAGACGGTGAATGATTTTAGGGAGTGTTTAGAAAATAATCCGGGTGTATTTATTATAAAGTTTGGTGCGGATTGGTGTCAGCCTTGTAAGATGATAGAAAAGGATGTGTTGAATTATTTTGCAAAGATGCCAAATACGATTCAATGTGCGATGATTGATGTGGATGATAGTATAGAGTTGTATGGTTTTCTTAAAAAGAGGAAGATGGTGGGTGGTATTCCATGCATATTAGCTTATTTCAAGGGTAATGTGGAAGTGATTCCGGATGAATTCGTGAGTGGTACCGATAAAAAACAATTGGAGTATTTTTTCAATGCCTGTTTACAAGAGGTCGCCTGATTTGAAGGGGGATATGATTTCGTTGCGCAGTTCGCAGTATTCTAATTTAGAGTTATGCATTGTGGTTTTATTATAATTTTCTTCACAGAAGTTGTATAGTTGATGTAAAGTGTAAATGAGTTTCTGATCTTGTATAACAATTTGGTTGTATTCGTTAATATTATCTATATTCATGATAATATTTTCTGCTTGTTTAAGAGTGTTGTTGGTGGTATTTGTTTGTATGTTATTATATTTATATAGATAATTATAAAGGGATTTTTTATATCCAAACCATTGGTAGAAGCAATCTTTATAATTTGTGAATACGGAATTGTTCAAGATATTTTGTATAGTGGTTGGGAACATATCTTCGCTTTCTTTTTCATTATGATTAGGTTCATTTAGATGACGTACGTAATTCGCGATCATGAAACGATGATTTGGGAGGTTATATTCGCTAATAGATAATATGACTTGACTTACGAGTGATTCAGTGAAAGACGAATCGCAATATTTGTTAACGATAATAAAATCGGTGTAATTGCTTTGTATTTCTTTGAGGCGGCCTTGATTGTCTGATAATTGCATAGAATTGAATGTATCAACTATGATGCAAATATTTTTTTCATCTAATTGTTGCATAAATGTGGGGTACATTTGTTGCATACTGTTACATGGTTCTGTAGAAGTGGGGAAATATACAATGAGATCATTGAATTTTGATCCAAAAGACAAATAAACATATTCATATTTATTTGTTTGTAAAACTTGTTCAATAGTATTTAATTCTGACGTCAGAGTGATCATTTATATACTATATTGAGGAATATCTGTATCAATTTTAATATAATTATAAAATATAAAATGGATGTTTCAGAAAAAATACAAAAATTGGAATGCAATTTCAAAAATATAATTTCTTTAGATAGAAAGATAGAATTGGAAAAGGTAAAATTAAAGGAAAAGTTGGTCCATTTGAAGGATACGCATGGTAATATGAGTAAAACAAATCCTAAACAAATATTTCTGTTTTGTTTGGATTCCTTTTTCTTTCAGTACAAGTTATTTTCAATGGAGCATGAGAACTTAAGTAAATTTAGTTTGTTAATAAAGAATAGGATTTATTGTGATTATTATAAGTTATATAAGTTGATTTTGAAATATTTGAAGGATCATGAAGAGGAGTTGAAGTTGGAGGTAACCCATACATTGGTTCCTGTATATAAAGATCTAGAGCCGTATTTTGATTATGGTATTGAGAACATAACTTTAGTACATGAGAATATGTTGGATTGTATAAAGAAAATGTATCAAAGTGTAATTGAAAAAGAGCAGGTCGTGGACGATTATACATCAAAAAAGAAAGCGGGGTATTCAATTTCTAATTTTGTAAACACGATGTCACATGAAAATAATATTTTGAAAGCACAAATAGATTTATATTTAAATTATATTTCATTTTTTCATATTTCACAGAAAAGACAAATAAAGAGATTGTTTCAGAATTTTGATGATTTTGAGAAGGAGATAGATGGTAATATATCAACGGAGAAGGCGTTTTCGTTTGATTCTTTATATGAAGATGATATTTTAGACGAAGATCCTATAATGGCAAATGATGAAATACCAAATTCGGATGTAGAAGTTTTGAAAGAGAATGGAGAACATAATACTGAAAATGTTGAAAAAACGTTAGAAAGTGATAAAAACGAGTTAAAGGTGAAGGATCATGTTGAAATGCCAGAGTTCAAGTCTTTTATGAATGATGAGAGTACAGAATAATATTTAGAAATAGAGTGCGTAAAATTTGTGATAGTATATCATAGGTAGTATGTATATGGACGAAAAAGAAGATAAAGATAAAAGAGAGAAAAAAGAAAAGGAAAAGAAAGAGGATCCTGACTGCTTAAATTCTTTAGATCCAGAAATGTCGGTTAATCATGAAGATAAATTAAAAGTGGTATGGTCTCCTGAAAACGAGAACATAATGGTAGAATGGTGTGATGTTGCGCGATGTTATAAGTGGTTGAATCATCGTTCACATGCGATGTATTCGCGTATGCATGCGTGGTATACAATTCCTGCAATTATATTGTCAACAATATCAGGTACGGCATCTTTTGCGCAGACAAGTTTACCATTACAATACCAAACGTATTCTCCGTTGGTAATTGGTACAATTAATATTTTCATAGGTATTTTGACAACTATTCAACAATATTTAAAGATATCGGAGTTAAACGAGGCGCATAGAGTATCTTCAATTGCGTGGGATAAATTTGCGCGTAATATACGTATAGAGTTATCAAAACATCCGGATGAGAGAACGGATGCGAAGACGTTTATAAAGATATGTCGTCAAGAGTTTGATCGTTTAATGGAAACGAGTCCTGATATAAAGGAAAAGATAATACAAGAGTTTAATGGTAAATTTTGTGGTAAAGAGGGTAGTAAGAAGCGTAAACGTTTTGAGCAGTTACGTAAGCCGGATATTTGTGATACAATTATTAGTGCAAATGAGACGAGACATAAATGGTATAAGGAATTGGAAAATGTAAATTTAGACGATGATGATGAGGCGTTACTTGAAAAGGAACAATTGATTGAAAAACAAAAACAGGAATTGGAGAACAAGGAAAAGGAATTGCAGGCGTTTACAGATTTAGAGAAACAAAAGATGGATAAACAAATAGAGGAATTAGTAACAACGCAAAAGTTAAAACAAGAGAATAGTCGTTTTTACGAAGAACAATGTAATCTGATAAACAAATATATTACAACCTTTAGAGAACTTTACGAGAGAAAACCATTAAAAGAAGAGATTATTGAGAACATTGCCGATAATGTGGAAAAGACGATATTAGATGATTTTTTGGAAACATATGATAATGAGATGGTATAAGCAGTTATTTGAATATTATTATTCGTAATATTCAAAAATAGTAATAGATAATTAAACATGAAAAAAATGTGTAAAAAATGGACAAAACGTCGTTCAGGTTCTCTAAATGTCTATTTAGATTTGTATTTGTAAAAGAGAAAAGGATTCTTCAATAATAGATATTGTAAAATTATAGATGTAAGAATTAGAAAGGCAATATTAGATGAGTTCGGAGAACATGTCAATGTCGGGTATTCCGTAAAAAATGGTATTATTTTCTTCAAAAGTGAATGTTTTTTCGTTATCGGAGTCGTCTGTTTCATCAAAGTTCTCAATAAAGCATGCAAAATTTCTAATGTTCTCAATATTATCTAATTGTAGAGGTGTACCGGAGAACAAGTAATATCCGATTTTGTTGTTGTAATCGGATGCGGGTGGTGTAATGAGTTTGCTACCTTTGCTGGATTGATCTGTTTCCATATAAAGGTTTTCTTTAGTGGTTTCGGTGGTGGTAATAATATATCCGATTTTGGGATATTGTATATGAATATTTTCACAGGTTCTCAAAGTATGTAAAAAAGTGTGTGATTGAAAAATGTGAATAATATTATGATCAATAGGTTTGCCTTTGATGGCCATACTATTAATTATTTGATCCATGATACACATGGTATATGGACGGGTGACTGCGGTTGTTAGTTCTGAAATATCAAAAAATACAAATATATCGGTGTCTTTTTCTAAAAATCCTTTATAAGAGGATGGTTCGTAGGATGTTCCGAATGATTTTTTGAAAAGTTCTCCAACTTGGTATAAAAATTCGTTATCAACTTCACTAAATTCGTCGGTTTTTGTTTCAGATAGGATTAAGTTCTCTTTAAGAGAGTAAATTTCTTGCATTTGTAGAGGGGTATTCGGGAATACATAGGTGTCGTTTTGTACTGATAATAAGAATTTTACAAAGGGTAGTCTACATGTTTGGTCAATGGTGTAGCAACATAGATGTATATTGTATTGTTTTAAATAGTCTCGTTCGTAGGAAGTGAGTGATAAGTCGTCATTTTCTAAATATTTAAAACATATGGAATTATCTTGATAATTTTGTGCAATGTTCTCAATGATGTTATTTATAATTGGTTTTTCAACAACAGAATTATTCTGTGTATCAGGTATAGTATTTATTTGTGCAAATTCAAATTGTTTTCTGACGAGATTAAGTAGTTTTGAATTTGATTCTGTAATTATCATATATTAAAACATGATAATATAATTTTTGGAGATGTACAAAATAAAATTGATTTAATAGAAGTGGAGTAAATAGAGTAAAGCTTGTAATAAGTAATAGTAAATAACAAAATGTCTGATCAAGAGTCTTTAAGTGAACAACAAGAAATCAACTTTGATTTTGATACATATCCAGAGTATGATGAATATATGGATGTTGCCGATGATCATTCGGAAGCGTCTTCGGAGTCGTATGTTTTAGTTGGAAGAAAGCACAAAAAGAAGGTATTAAAGAAGAAGAAGGTGAAGGTTGATCCTGGACAAAGGAAGATAAAAAAGGGCAGTCGTGATATGACGTATTTTGCAACGTCAATAATTCCTGGCGGACCGATTAGAGATGCGATTTATGGTGGTTATATTCATGATGATTTGGTAGGTGCGAATGATGAGAGTTTATATTTCAAGGTAGCATATGCAGGTAATGGAACGTCAGGTGAAGTAGATCAGTTATTTTATGATAATCCAGAACAATTTGAGAATCATCATTCTATAAAGGTTAGTACGGAGATAAAGGATAGATGGTCACGTGATTATAAAGAAGCATTAGAATGGAAAACAACACAAATACCAAAGACAGTAAACAACATAAAAATAAATTAAGTGTATAGAATAATAATAAAAGGGTATGATAATTCTTTTTTTATTTATTGTGTTGACAAAGAAGTGTATGAACGATTTATGTTTTTGTAATAGAGAGAATACGATAGATAGTAAAGAGATGATAAATTTGTATGATGATAGTTATAAGAAGGGATATGATAATAGATATGATTATAAAAACGATGATGTAGATATGGATAAAATAAGTCGTAATTTTAGATATAAGGAAATGTTATCAACGTTGGAAGATAGGGGTGTAGATATATGGAAGAAGTTGTCGTATATTAAGGATTATGATATATTGAATGTGTCAATATCAATAAATATACAAGAAGGTGGATTAATGAATGATTGGGAATTTAAAATGTAAATAGTATAAAGTGTTTGTAATAATAATATATATGTTGTATATTTTATTATTGTCGGTTTGTTTGTTGACAGTAAATGGTTTGAAAACGATCCGTAGTCGTATTTGTATGACTGATGTTTCACGTGTATTGCCGTCAGTGCAAGTGCAAGAGAATCTACAACAGAGATTGGGTGATAAATGGAGTTATGGTGATTTATTTGAATTAAGTTCAAAACATATGGTGGATGCGGTTTCTATAACGTCTGATGGAAAGATGGCGGTGGCGATAGATAATGTAGATAATGTGGACATATCGCAGAAGTTGCATGTAGTGAAGATATTTCCGGAGAATATAGATAGTTTATTGCAGCGTTTAATAGAGAATCATGTGAATGTGGATATGATAGATGTACAAAAGAATGGTTTTTTTGATTTGACATCAAAGATAGGGGATGCGTTTTACAACATTGTGATATATTATTTTGTAATAACGGCGGCGATAGCAGTGTTATCTCGTTTTGTGCGATTGCCGGGAAATGGTTCAAATTTATTGAATCCGTTGAATAATAATAAAAATGATGTGTTGGATACTTCAAATTTGAATACGACATTTGCGGATGTAGCGGGTTGTGATGAGGCGAAGTATGAGTTAATGGAGGTGGTGGATTTTTTAAAGAATAAGGAGAAATATGAAAAGGCGGGTGCGAAGATACCGAAGGGTGTGTTATTGGAAGGAAGTCCGGGTACGGGTAAGACATTATTGGCTAGGGCAGTGGCTGGTGAAGCGGGGGTTCCATTTATTAGTGCGAGTGGTTCGGAATTTATAGAATTGTATGTGGGTATAGGTGCGTCACGTGTACGAAGTTTATTTGATAAGGCGAAGGAGAATTCTCCGTGTGTGATATTTATAGATGAGATAGACGCAGTGGGTAGAAAACGAGGTGCGGGAATAGCGGGCGGTAATGATGAACGAGAACAGACGTTGAATCAGATATTGACGAATATGGATGGTTTTACGATATCGGACGGGATTGTAGTGATAGCGGCGACGAATCGTATTGATGTGTTGGATTCTGCGTTGGTTCGTCCGGGTAGATTTGATAGAAAAGTGAATGTGGGATTACCGGATAAGGAGGGTAGAAGGAAGATTTTCGGGGTGCATTTAAAAGGGAAGACAGTGGGGGCTGATTTTGATTTGGACGAGGTAGTGAGTTTAACGACAGGTTTTTCGGGAGCTGACATAGCGAATTTGGCGAATGAGGCGGCGATATATTCAGTACGATCAAATAGTACAGCGATTTCCCAGAAGAATATATTGGATGCGTATGAGAAGATAACGATTGGACTGCCGTCTAGTACAGCGGACGTGGATATAGATGAAAAGGTATTGGTAAGTTATCATGAGATGGGGCATGGATTTATGGTGTGTATATTTAAAGATATGTTTGATTTGAGAAAGATAACGATAAAGGAGAATAAGAATGGTGCGGGTGGATATACATTGTTTACGCCGAAAGAGAAGTTTCAAAAGTATGCGACGAAACGATTTATTTTAGCGAATTTGATAATTGCGATGGGTGGAAGAGCGGCTGAAACATATTTGTATAGAAAAAGAAAAACGAGTAATGGCGTGCGAGATAAACATATATTTAATGATTTTAGTGATTTAGATGTTACGACGGGTGCGGTGAATGATATTAAACAAGCGAATGAGTTAGCGAGGAGGTATATAACAGAGTATGGGTTTGGTGATAATTTATGTTTTATAGAAGACGATCGTTTGAGCGAGATGCCGTTTGTATTAAGGGATATAAATAAGAATGTAGATGGGGTTAGTAATGAAAAGAAATGTAGTATTGACAATCAGATTGAATATTTAGTGGATTTTGCATATAAGAAGGCATATAGTTTGATAGAGCAAAACAGTGAAATATTTGAGGAGTGTGTAGATATCTTAATAAATGAGAAGGTAATTACGGGTAATAAGATAAACGATTATGTTGATAAAATAGAAAAGAATATAATAGATATTTAATTTATAAATATATAGTAAAGAATGTACGATACTTCAATACCCACATTAGCATATGTATTTATTGGTATAACATCATTGGTAATAACATATTCAACATTGTCTAAAGAGGACGTAACAACGGAAGAGAAGGTAGAAGAAAAAGAAGATGTGCAACCAGAAGATGAAAATCGGGATGAAAAAAGGGATGAAAAAAGGGATGAAAAAGAGATGGTTGGTGAAAGAGAAGATAGGAGGGATGATAGGGATATGGTTGGCGAAAGAGATGACAGAAGAAGAGAAGATAGAAGGGATGATAGGGATATGGTTGGCGAAAGAGATGATAGAAGAAGAGAAGATAGGAGGGAAGATAGGGAGATGGATGGTGAAAGAGAAGATAGGAGGGAAGATAGGGAGATGGAGGGTAATGTTAAGAGACAAGAGGACGAATATAATCCGAATAAAGCAGAAGAAGGTAATCAAAATGTGGGTGGAAAAAGAAAGTCAAAAAAGAAGAAGACAAAACAGAAAAAACAATCAAGGCGTTCATTAAGAGATAAGAGAAGGTCAAAGAAATCAAAATCAAAATCAAAGAATTAAATTTTTTGAATAGATTCCATTTTTGATATGTTTAAGAAGTAATCAACGAGTTCATCGTTTTTATAATCGTTTATATAAAAGATGTTTTTAATACCGCATGCGGAGAGTATTTTCATGCAATGAATACAGGGGTAATGTGTGATGTATGCATCGCATCCTTCGCAACTCACGCCTCTTCTAGCACAATCAGTTACAGCGTTCTGTTCAGCATGTAATGTGGCTTGTTCGTGATCATTTACAACAATAGATTCGTGCGGACATCCGGGTAGAAATCCATTATATCCCTGTGCAATAATACGATTATCTTTGACAAGTACACAGCCTACTTGCAGTCGTTTACATGGGGATCTAGTGGCAGTAACAGTTACAATTTGTTTGAAATAATTTTGCCAAGAGGGTCTATCCATTATTTTTGGTTTAGAAAAAAATTGAAATATATAATTTTATTATAGAACAGTAAATGACTGTTACGAAAAGAAATCATCCACGTAGTATAAAATGTATACTACCTAAACCTACTTTACGTAGATCAAGTGCAGTTTATATAAATGATGTGAATTTATGTGAAATAAAGAGTATAGCGGATTTAGAAAAGTTATTTATGTTAAAAGAGAAAACGATATGTGAGAGTGAAAAAAAATGTGAACATAGTATATAATGTCTCATTTGAGTACACCGATGACAATATCAATCATGGTTTTTTATTCTATTTTGACCTTTTTTATTGGACCATTTATTACAAGACCATTTATGAATGAACATCCGGATCAATGCGTAGCGGGTTTTTTGGTAGGTTTTACATTAAGTATACTATTGTGGATGAAATATGGCCGGCATTATACGATGGATGGCAAAAATAATGTAAAAATGAAATAAATATTATCAAGAAGTAAACTATATAAATAAGATTATCAATATAGTTTATATGGAATCTGAAGATACGAAAATATTACCTACAAATTTCAGGAAATTGGTGGTAGATTTTACAAATGATTTAACATTGGCTTTTCCAGAACATGATATTCATTGGAGGAGATATGGAGATCCTGATATATCTGATGAAGATTTATTGACTTTATTAGAGCATTGTTCTAAAGTGTATCCAGAGCGATTTTTTGATATATTGTATCAGAATGAGGATATTTTTAGTGAAGATAGTGAAGTGAATACTGATTTTTTGCCTAAAATGAGTTTTAAATTTTTGTATAATTGTGAAGGATTGACGGAGAATTCAAAAAAGGTAATGTGGAAGTATTTGCAATTGATGTTATTTACGGTAGTAGGTAGTGTAGATGATAAGCGTACATTTGGAGAGACGATGAATATATTTGATGGAATAGATGAGAATGTGTTACAAGAGAAATTACAAGAAGCGATGGGAAATATTTCTGAAGTGTTTGAGAACATGAAACAAAACATGGATGATTCGGATGAAAAAGCGGGCGAAGATGAAACGGAAGCTGGTAAAGATGAGACAGATAGTTCTGAAAAAGAAGAAGGGCAAGAGATGCCAAATTTGTCAGGTATTCCAGGTATGCCGAATTTACCAAATATGGAAAAATTACAGAATCATTTGAAGAAGTTGTTTGATGGTAAGATAGGTAAACTGGCGAAGGAGTTAGCAGAAGAGGTATCTGGAGAATTTCAAGAATTGGTAGGAGGGGATCAATCAGGTAGTACAACAGATATTATTAAGAATTTGATGAAGAATCCGAACAAAATAAAGAATTTGATGAAAACAGTGAGTTCACGTTTAGATCAAAAGATGAAAAGTGGTGAAATATCAAAAGATGATATTATGAAAGAGGCGGGTGATTTTTTAAATGAAGTTAAAAATACGAAGGGGGAAGCGGGAATGAATGAGATGTTACAATCTATGATGAAGAGTATGGGTGGTTTAGGTAAGAATGCGAAGATAAATAAGAATGCATTGAATAAGTTAATGAAGCAATCGGAGAACAAGGAGAAGATAATGAAACGTGCGGAAGATAGAAAGACAAAAATAAGACAAGAAGAGGCAAGAAAGAGAAAGGAGTTTTTAGATCGCGTAAAAGAACAGAATAGACTGAAGGCACAATATAATTTATCACAAAATACAGATAGTAATGAATTTGTTTTTAAAATAAATGGAGAAGACGTGCAAGAGAAATCGTTTGTACATCCTGATTTGTTAGCAGAGATTGAAAAGGAAGAGAAACAAGAAAAGGATGCTGTGAGTAAAAATAAAAAGAAGAAGAAGAAGAAGAAGGCATAGGAATAAGATGTGATTATAATATTATATTTATAATATTATATACGATGGAGAACAATATGTTAAAAAAGCAAATAATAATGTTTATAGTGATGGTAGTCGTGGGTATTTTATTTAATCCTATGAATGTATTAGCTTATAGATTTTCGGATTTGTACATGTCATTAACATTATTTTATAGTGGTTTGTTGATGGCTTCAAATATGATATGGGCACATGAGTTGGTACATTATTTTTATATGGGGCGATTAAATAAAAATGTATTGTTGTTTGGATTAGGGTTATCTATAATAGTCTCAATATTATTATTAAGAGGACAATTATTTGTAGATGACAAGCAGTGGTTACGAAGAATGATTGGACATCATTCAACCGCAATCACAACAACAAAACAATTACTAGAGAAGAGAGAACATATGAAGGAAGATACACAATTATACCGTTTAGCAAAGGATATAGTATATAATCAAGAAAGAGAAATAATGTTTATGAAAAATATGTTATAATTAAATTAAGTATTTAGAGAACCTGTAATAAGGAAACGATTATTTTAGGACAAGTAAAAACATATAATAAATATATAGAATGAATATTTTTA
>Ga0181568_10002615_pt1 | contig 16402 bp, 15 predicted proteins | sample 101ome_20_FD_133758 | JGI IMG/M metagenome (GOLD analysis project Ga0181568, IMG submission 133758) | Coastal salt marsh microbial communities from the Groves Creek Marsh, Skidaway Island, Georgia - 101404AT metaG (megahit assembly) | ecosystem: Environmental > Aquatic > Marine > Intertidal... | reverse complement strand
TTACCAAAATATCATAACCTTCACTTAAAGCATTTTTCATACCTGCTTGAAAAGCGCGTCCTAAATATCTTTTATTTGGACCTGGGATATTAACTATGTGTTTTATATCAAAATCTTTTAAGCTTTCAATTGTTGTATCAGTAGAAGCGTCATTAACTATTTGTACATCAAGCTGACTCACACCAACTATTTCTGTTGGCAAATTACTTAAAACAAGTGCAATCGTTTTTTCTTCGTTATAACAAGGGATTTGTATCAAAAGCTTAATTGCCATATACTTTATTATAATTAGTTTTCCGGGATTTTATGCAAGAAAAAAAACAAGTTATTATAGGAAATGTCACAGATAAAACAAAGCTAAAAAACCCCTTAGCAAAACTACTAGTTGAAAATTTCAATTTGGAAATTATAAATTTTATTAAAGAATCCAATGTTGACTCTATTCATGAAATAGGTTGCGGCGAGGGTCACCTATCTACTTTAATAAGGCAAAACTATTTTTGTAAACTTAAATTAAGCGATTTATCAAAAAACATTATTGAAAATAACCCAATATTAAAAAGCGAAAATGTTGTTTTTGAAGAAAAATCTATTTATGATCTAAACAAAGAAAATGATTCAGCAGAAATGATTGTTTGCTGTGAAGTTCTTGAACACCTCGAATATCCTAATCAAGCACTAAAAAAACTTTATGAGCTCGATACAAAATTTTATTTATTTTCAGTTCCCAATGAACCCATTTGGAGAATACTAAATTTTTTAAGAGCTAAATACTGGAGTTCTCTTGGCAATACACCCGGACATTTACAACATTGGTCTAAACAATCTTTTTTAGAAATATTACGCAACAATAATTTCATTCCACAAGAAATTAAGTCACCTTTACCATGGACCATAGTACTTGCTACAAAATAATTTAATTTATAAGATGAAAACCAGAAACATAAAAAGAGATCTAATTCATTAATAACTCTTAGTCTAAATTCACAAGCTCTTTTTTCATCCAAATACAATTAAAAGGAGATTTTTGAGACCCAGGTAAATTATCATAAAAGACATAATTAGCCTTCAAATAATTTTGAATTTCTGGCGGACTCCAATTTAATTCGGTTAATCCGCCAAGAAAATAAGGTAAATCATATTGTTCAATTTGTTGAATCATATAATTTACTTGAAGATCTAAACCTGAATATCTATATGCTTTATATTCAGCATTGAAGTAAAACCCTAAATCATTTTGAAATGCAAAAGCAGGACAAGCATGAGTAAGAATTGGGATTTTTAGATTATTAACATTGGTTTCTTTGAAGAAATTAAAATTAACTTTCTGCTCATTTATATCTTTTGAATAAATACTCTCCTTATAAACTAAGGTATGACCAAATTGATTTCCAAATAGAAAACAAATTGAAAAAACAAAAATTAAAAAAGGTAACAATCTTAGTTTACTTAAATAAGACAAAAGGACTGTATCAAAAAAATAGGCAATAACAAAAGACGCTAAAGGCAATACTATTGCTACAAACTTAATATCAAAGCCAAAAGAAGATAGATAAAAAACAGTAAAAATCAGCGATAAAAATAAAAAAGCACTGAAACCAAGTTCAACAACGTAAGCTACTGCTAATAAAAAAAATACAACTAAAACTATATCTTGTTTTAAAAACAAATCTAAAAACTGTTTATCAAAAAGGTCTTTTTGCCAACTTGGAATATCAAAAAGATTGAAATCAAAAAATAATTTAAAAAATTCTGAAATAGAATATTTATAAAAGAAAAATATTAAAACGACAAATAAAGCTGTTACAAAACCAATTAAAAGCTGAGAAAGTCTGTTTTTGTTTTCAATAAAATTCTTATCGCTAAAGAAAAAAAACAAAAATATTATTACAACAAAAATCATTTTTAAATCAATAAAAATTAAAGAGCTAAGAAAAAAGGCAAAGAAATAAAGATAAATATTATTTTTGTATGCAAGCAAATAGAAAAATATACTAAGCAGAAAAATAAAGCTCAAAAAAGGTAATTCACAAATTGTAAAAGCTTGATTATTAGGCAAATGCCACATAAAACAAATAGCAACAGTCACCAAAGAAAAATTAAGCGACCGATTCAATAAACGACAAATTAAAAACAATAATACTGCACTCAATACATAAAAACTAAAATGTAAAACTCTAAAATCAAAAAAAACATCAAAATTTTGTGAATTCAAAAAAACTTTGTAAATAAAGGAATTGAATAATAAATATAGAGGACCTTTTAAAGTAAAGAAATCTTTATAAGGAACTGCACCATTAGCAATCTTCCAGAAGATATGCATGTTTTGCGTTTCATAATGATTGATTGCATAAAGAAATATTCTTTGCACAGTGGCTGCCAAATTATTTAAAATCAACAATATTGAAAATATTGCAAAAATATTTTTTTTAACAAAAGACAATATATCTGTAACTTTTTGGTTTTTTAGCATTGGAAACTATTATAAAATATTACCAATGCCCCTTAAGCGCAAAATAGCTATAATTTTTCTATTGTTGTTTTCATGTTTTAGTGGGCTTTACGGTGGCTTTAAACAACAACATGTAGATACAGAATTTGAAAAAACCCTTTATAACAAATCTTATTTTTTACACACTCTTTATAAAATACCGAGTAGCATTGAATTCAATATATACAAATCCAAAAATCCAAAATTCGAAAAATATAATCTAAAAACTTTTCAAAGTTATGTTGCAAAACATTCTATTAGCCTCTACACCGTAAATGGTTTTTTTATTCTTTTGGGGATTTACAGTTGTTTTAATTTATGTTTTCTTTTAAAAAAAGATTTTTGGCTTGCCTATTTAGCAAGTATCATACTTGCTAGTTGTTATTTTTGGAATGCCGAAGCTCATTACCCAACAACCGATATGCCACTGAGTGCTCTTATTCTTTTCTTTTTTTATCGGCTCTTTAAGTATCCAGAAAAAACAAATTCAAATGCCATTATTTTAGGCTGTTGTTTTTCTATAAAATACATTGGTTTGATCCTTATCATTCCGTATTTATTTTTTAGAAGAAAACAAAATCATATAACTACTCTCAAAAATCTCTTGATTGCTTTTTGTTTTTTACTAATCTCAATGGGAGACAAGCTAACTCAAATTCTAAGCTTTCTCAAAAGAGAATTAATAGTGCAAACGCAAGAAGGTTGGGCGGGGTACAACACCCAAGAACCAAGCTACATCTACCATTTAAAATTTTCTATTATTCAAGAATATGGATTGTTACTGAGCCTACTTGCAATAATCGGTTTAGTTTATTGTTTTAAATATCTAAAAAACAAAGATGAAGAATTAAAAACCATCTGCATTTTCTTTATAACACTTTTTATTACAATATCACTCTCAATGATACATACAGTACGCTTTGCCTTACCATTAATACCTTTTATGGCAATATTTTCTGCTATAGGAATTTTTTATTGTTTTCAAATATCAAAGCCAATATTAAAGCAAAAATCTAATATTTTCTTTGTCGTTCTAACTTTGTTTGCAATAGTGCCAAGTTCATTAAATACAATCAAACATAATTCATTGATGAATCAGCCCGACACCATAGATTTTATAAAAAAAATCAGACAAATTTTACACAAAAATAATATTAAAGAACAACTATTACATTTAGATCATAATCTCTTTGATAAAACTCCGCAAAACAATGTGCTTTATAACAATAAATGTTTTTCTGAAGCAAAAGACTTCAAAGAATATTTTAAACTCAACAACAATTCTCTACATGTTGTGAACGCTAATAGCTTTCAATTAGATCGCTTTATCCATGATCCATTTTTTCAATGTTCTAATGGTCACAAAGCTTTTGATAATTTTGCAGATCTTCAAGTTTTGCAGATTAGTCCTTTTAAAATCTCAAAAGACAAAGTACCATTTTCTTTTATATCGAATTTTTCACCTAGAAAACCTGATTTACAATATCGCAATTATCAAGGTGCTTTATTTGAAATCTACTACACCAATAATTCACTAGATCAAGAACTTAAAGCTATTTGCAAAAAAGAAAATTTACCTTGTGCTTTTAAAACAGGTAAAGATTCTTATTTCTTAAATAACTTACAAGTAACTTTAAATAAAAAACTTAATTAGCCTTTAGCCATATCAGTCAATTGTTTTTTAGCTTCTTTCTCAGAATTCACTTCTTGATTCCATTGTTGTTCTTCAATTCTTAACTCACCAAGCAATGCTCTTGCTTGATACAGCATATGTCTAATTGAATCTTGCTCTGGAAGCTGAGCATCTAAATCTGGAACAGAACCTGTTTTGTCTTTATAAAAACTTTCGACACCAGCTTTAACAGCGGCACCAAGAGGCCCACCACCTGTAACTGTATTATACTTTGATTGAATATCGTCAACAATATCACCAATAGACTTACTAGTTGCCGAATCAGGAGAACCTAGAATTGCAAATTGTAATTCCATCTCAAGTTGACCAATGATCTGCTGTTGAAGATCAATTTGGCTTCTAATTTTTGCTAACTGCTGAGTACTATTAATTGCTGCCATAACATGTTTCTTTTATTATGCCCAATTGAAACAAAGTTAAGTTAAGCTTTGGTTATGCTTTAGCTAAATATATTAAAACATCACCCTGTGACCAAGTTTGACCAGCATGCACAAAGAGATAATCGGATTTTCTTCTCAAAATTAGGGGTATCCATTTATCATCATCAAGATTTTCTATTTTAAAGTCTTTTAGAGTTTGCCCTGATTGCGGCTCAGACAAAGCAATATCTAAAATCTTGACTTGATCATTTTCAACAGCTTCTTTCCAAGCTTCTATATTTACCGGCTTTGCATATGCTAAGTCGCCACCAATTTCATCTACAAAAGTTCCAGTAACACCTTTATCAGGCGAATCAATAGCTGGATAGACTTCTGGTATAGCAAAAGATTCACGAGCTAACTGACAAACCAAAAAATTCACTTCTGCATTTGCAGTTGTTGCAATTAACAAAGAAGCTCTTTGAGCATTTGCTCTATCTAAAACATCAATATCAAGAGCATTGCCACAGACTGTATCAACCTCATCTCTAATTGAAAGTGCACAATGGTCTTGATTATTATCAATCAAAGTTACTTCTTTACCAAGTTCTTGAAAAGCACTTGCAAGTGTCCTACCTAACGCGTTACCACCCACAATAATAATGGCTCCATCTTTCAAAAGACAATCACATAATTTAGCTGCTTTTCTTGCTAAAGTACCCTGCACAATTACGGTTGCCATAATAACCAAGAAAACTAAAGCTTCAACCATTTCTGCATTTTCAATTCCATTTTTAATTAATATCAAAGTAAACAAAGAAGCAACAGCGGCTGAAACAATACCTTTCGGACCAATCCAAGTAATAAAAAGCTTTTCTTTGAGACTTAAAATCCCATGATTTGAGACAAAAATAGCAAGTGGTCTAATGACAAACATAGACAGAAAAACTATCGCTAGTCCTTTCCAACCTAAAGCAATGATATTTGCAAAATTTAGATTTGCCGAAATTAAAATAAATAATATTGAAATAAATAAAACTGATAACTGACCTTTAAAGCGTTTCAGCTTGTTTAATTGAGGAATATTTTTTCTTTGTACAGCAAAACCAGCTACAACAACAGCTAAAATACCAGTATTAGCCTCTACTAAATTTGAAATAAAAAATATCGAAAATACGGCTGCAAAAGTTACTAAGTTTTTTAAATCATCTTCTATATATTTCTTTTTTAAAATGAAACCTAGAAACCAACCCAGTATATAGCCAACAAAAAGCCCAACACATATTTTGTATAAAAAAGTAGTCGTGAAAAATACCCAGGTCTGCTCTTTAGATGCAAGTATTACTTCTAAAACACCCACAGAAATATAAGCACCAATTGGGTTAGACAAAATCCCTTCACTTCTTAATATGGTTGCAATTTTCCTTTCTACTTTTACTCTTTGCAAAATTGGATTAATCACAGTCAAACCAGTAATAGTCATAAAAGACCCAAAAAGAAAACACAAAGACCAATCTAAATGAATTAAAAAACGCACCGCAAGAGCAGAACCCAGCAAAGTGATAATAAGACCAACACTCAGAATATTTCTTACAGATTGATGCACTGTTTTAAAGGAATCAAAATCTAAACTCAAACCTCCCTCAAACAAAATCAAAGCAACTGCTAAAGATACCAAGGTCTCTAAACCGGGTCCAAGCGCACTTGGTGAAATTAAATTTAAGAACTGAGGTCCAAGCAAAATACCGGCAAACATCAAAAAAGAAATACTTGGTAAACGCACTTTTTGTGCTAAGACTTGCATGGCAATTCCAGTAGCAACAGAAATTGTAATAGTTTGAAGTAAAGTTTGACTAATATCCATAATTTAGATTCTAAATTCTAATTGTAAAACATTCTCAATATTGACGTTTGACTATTATCTACAAACCCATATTTAGTAGGGAGTTTGTCAAAGAGTCTTTACCATAAATCTTAAATAAGACTCCATAAATTCATCAAGATCTCCATCTAATACTTTTACAGGGTCACGAGTTTCAAATTTAGTTCGAGCATCTTTAACACGGCCCTCATCAAGAACATAAGACCTAATTGCATTACCCCAAGATGCAGAAACAACTTCACCGCGTAATTCTAGAAGCTTTTGCTTTTCTTCTTCTTCTTTTATTGCTAACAACTTTGATTGAATCATTTCAATTGCTTTATCACGATTTTGTAGTTGACTTCTTTGTTGACTGCATTTAACAACAATACCGCTAGGCAAATGTTTGATACGAACTGCTGTTTCAACTTTATTAACATTTTGACCACCAGCACCGCCAGAACGCATAGTTTCAATTTCAAGATCTTTTTCATTGATTTCAATTTTATTTGCTAAATCAGTAACAACAGGCGTTATCTCAACACCAGCAAAACTTGTTTGTCTACTATCAGCAGTCGATTTAAAGGGAGATTTACGCACCAAACGATGAACACCTTTTTCTGAGCTTAATAAACCATAAGCATTTTTTCCTGAAATTTTTATTGAAGCAGATTTAATACCTGCTTCTTCACCATCAGATTGCTCTAGAAGCTCCACATTAAAGCCCTTAAAATTTTCAGCCCAACGAGTATACATACGCAAAAGCATTTGCGCCCAATCTTGAGCATCTGTACCACCAGCACCAGCATTAATAGCTAATATTGCATCAGATGAATCATAGTCACCAACAAACATACGCTCTAGTTCAAAGCTAGAAAACTCTTTTAAAAGTTTATTATACTCTTGCTCTAAAGTATCTAATAATTCTTTTTGCTCTTCTTCAGTTAATTCTTGAAGAAGATCCAGCATCTCAGCAAAATCAGAAATTCTTGTTTGCCAAGATTGAATTAATTCAAATTCTTTTTTTTTACTAGCTAATTCTTGTGTAACTTTTTGGGCATTTTGTGTATCATCCCAAAACTTAGGTTCTAAAAGTGCTTTTTCTAAATTGACAATTTCTGCTTTCAGTTGCTCAAGGTCAAAGAAACTCCTTTACCAACAAGAATTTTTCTTGAAGGAATTTAACATCGATATTTGTTTCACTTAAGCTCATCATATACATTATACTTGTTTTGTGAGGTTAAACAAATACATTGTTCAACTAGGGATTTGCTCTCGCAGAAAAGCTGATGAATTAATTAAAGCTGGCAAAGTTTTAGTAAACAAAGAGATTGCGGAGCTTGGCTATCAATTACAAAGCCAAGATGAAATTTTTGTAGAAGGAAAAAAATATATTTTTATAAATAAAGAATTTGAGAAATTATATATTGCACTATACAAACCAACTGACTATTTAACTAGTTTCGAAGATTCTGCAAAAACTTTAAAACAACTTTTAATTAAAAAAAATTTTATTGGAACAGCAAATGAATTTGCAAAAATAAAAAAGACTCAATTACACTACGCAGGAAGGCTTGATAAAAATTCAGAAGGATTAATTTTATTGACAAATGATGGAGAATTAAGTCAAAGAATCACACACCCAAGTTTTTATTGTGAAAAAGAATACCTAGTTACAACAGAAAAAGAACTAAGTGCTAGCGAAATTAGGAAACTCTCTCAAGGTGTAAAAATAGACCCTGAGGATACGGGCAAATGCGTTAAGACAAAAAAATGTATTATTGAAAAAATCACCAAAAATCAAATAAGAATAGTTTTAGAACAAGGCTATAAAAGACAAATACGTTTAATGCTCAAAAGTATTAATCATAATGTTTTAGAATTAAAGAGAATCAGAATTGCAAATATTGCCTTAAAAGATTACGAAGAATTGAGAAAACCTTGTATTTCTAGGACATATCCTAATATTATTAGTTTAGAGTGCCTTGAAAAGGCAAAGTTTTGTCTAATCACTAAACCTCAAATTTAACTATGCAAATCAATCAAGAATTTATAAAACAAAAGATGGGGCTAATTATTGCTAGCTTGATCGTAATTTTCTCATTGACTTTTTTTAGTCTGCCCATACTTAATAAATTATTGGGCGCAGATGATCTTTCTGTTTTTGAGAACTACCAACCAATAGGTAGCGTAGAAATTTATGATTACCAAGATAATTTTGTTGGTGTTTTACAAGGAGAAGAAGACCGACAAGTAGTAAAACTTGATCAAATTTCTGATCATATGATTCAAGCTGTACTTGCAGCTGAAGATAGTAATTTTTTTAAGCATAGCGGCTTTAGTTTAAGTTCACTTTTTAGAGCATTTTTTGCCAATCTTCGAGCTGGTCGGGTAGTACAAGGTGGAAGCACTATTACACAACAAATGGTGAAAAACCTTTTTATCAAAGAAGATCAAAGATATAGAAGAACAATAAAAAGAAAAATCAAAGAACTTTTAATTGCACTTGAAGTAGAAAAAAGATACTCAAAAGAAAAAATCTTGGAGATCTATTTAAATCAGGTTTACTTTGGCAAAATGTCTTATGGCGTCGAAAGAGCTGCGCAAAGATATTTTTCTAAGACAGCCAAAGAACTGACAATCAAAGAATCTTCTTACCTTGCATCTTTATTAACAGCACCAACTTATTTATCACAAAACTTTGAAAAAGCAAAAAATAGACAGAAATATGTACTTAATAAAATGCTTGAAAATGGTTTTATTTCTAAAAAAGAATATCAAGAAGCACTTGAAAAAGATGTTGAGTTTAATTATTCAAGTGGCAATTTAGCTTTATTTCCTTACTACTTTAGTTTTATTGAAAAGCAATTAAAAAATAGGTTTACCGATTCTGAAATCAATTCAATGGGTCTAAAAGTTTATACCGGTATAGATCCAGTTGCCCAAAGAATTGCAGAAAAAACTTTAAATATAGGTGTTAAGAATGCAGCTTCAGGAATAGATCAAGGTGCAATTGTAACCATAGATGTAGCTAGCGCAGAAGTCAGAGCTCTAGTTGGTGGTGTTGGAAACTTTTTTGAAAATCAATTTGATAGAGCAAGTAACCCTCATACTTTAGGTAGTGCTTTTAAACCTTTTGTTTATCTGACAGCTTTTATGAGAGGGATTTTTGACCCAAGTAGTATTGTGCAAGATGAAGAACTTAAGATACCAGATATTTCTCTTGAAGACGGTTTTTGGATTCCTAAAAATTTCGATGATGAATATCACGGACCAATAAGTGTCAAGGCGGCTTTAGTTTTTTCTAGAAATGTTCCAGCAATTAGAATCGCCAAAAAAACAGGTATTAAAAACATCATGCAAACTGCACAAAAAGCAGGTATCAAGAGTGATATGAAAAGAGTTCTATCACTTGCTTTAGGTTCACAAGCTTTTACACCTTTTGAAGTTGCAAGCGCTTATTCAACTTTAGCTAGAGGTGGTATTTATATAGAGCCTATTGTTATTAAAAAAATTGTTGACAACAAAGGCAATACTATTGAAATTAACACACCGCATCCTCAAAGAACTTTACCTGAAATTCACGTATCTCAGCTAGTTGCAATTATGCAAGACGTTGTTAGCTACGGTACGGGCACTTTAGCAAAAATACCTGGAAGAACAATGGCTGGTAAAACCGGTACCGCTGACGGTAGCAAAGATATTTGGTTTGTAGGTTTCACCCCAGATTATGCTACAGCAGTATGGTGTGGTAATGATCAAAACAAAGAAGTTCTTTCGAGATATGCTACAGGTGGTAGTACTCCTGCATGGATTTGGAGAGAGTACATCACTGAATACTATAAACAAAAACCAAAAGCACCTTTGAATTTTGCTTTTGATAATAATTACAAAATAGTCGCAATCGATCCGCTGACTGGTCTACTTGCTACGGATTACACTCCAAACCCGGTCTATAAAAGATTTAGACAAGGTAGTGAACCTAAAAACTTTGCACCTATACCAGATGTAGAAAAAATCAAAGAAAGAAAAAGTAGAAAATTTTTCAAATACAAAAGAAGTCTTTCTCAAGAGGACAAAGACTTAAGATCAGCTGCAAAAAATGATGATGCAGAAGACGACAATGAAGAAGATGATCAAGAAGATGATTTTGAAAAAGCCAAACCAAAACCTAAAAAATTTACAATCTCAACTGAACGCAAAGAAGAAGAATAATTAAATGCAAGAAAAAAATATAATCTATGGTAGAAATTCAATTTTAGAAGCTTTGAATTCAGATACAAAAATCAATAAAATTTGGATTGATGCAAAATTAAATCCAAAAATAATTGAAATTTTAGAACTTGCTAAAAAGAAAAAAATACCAGTTTTAAAAGTAAACAAACAAAAACTTTACGAAATAACACAAACGCAAGACCATAGATCTATCGCGGCAGAATTAAGTCCAATAAAATTTATTGAAGAAAAAGATTTTTTTATTCATGATTTCAAAAAAATATTGATCGCTGTAAATGTTCAAGACCCGCACAATTTGGGTGCAATAATTCGCTCAGCTTATGCATTTGATATTGATGCAGTATGTTTCACCGCAAGAAAATCAGCTCAACTTAATAACACGGTGATCACCAGTAGTGCAGGTGCTGCACTAAAGACAAATCTAGTAAGAATCAACAATGTAACAGACTTTATCAACAAGCTTAAAGATAATAGATTCTGGATTTATGCTTCAGTAGTAGACGCTCAAGATTCTAGCAGCTTAAACACTATCAAATTTGATGATAGGTCAGCTGTACTAGTTGGGAATGAAGGTAAAGGATTAAGTTCTAAAATCGTAAGTCACTGCGATTTTAAAGTTCATATTCCTGTTAAATTTAATAGCTTAAATGTCTCAGTGGCAACAGCGATTATTTGCAACAAAATCTTCAATAGCTAGAAAATGGATTTTAAAGATTACTACAAAACTCTCGGACTAAACAAAACAGCCTCAGAAAAAGAGATAAAATCTGCCTTTAAAAAATTAGCTAAACAATATCACCCTGATACCCAAGGTGGGTCAGAAGAAAAATTCAAAGAAATCAATGAAGCCTACGAAGTACTCAAAGATCCCTCTAAGAAAGGGCGCTACGACTATTTGTATAGAAGTGCTCAAGAAGAAAAAGTATCTTCAACTAATAATCAACATCGATACGGAAATAATTTTTCTAATTCAGAGACTTTTCAAGATTTATATAACCAAGCAAAAGAAAGACAAAAAAAAGAAGCACCACAAGCTCGCGCAAGTAAAGTCAACGATAAAACAGATTCAAAAAACTTTAGTGACTTTTTTGAAATGTTTTTTGGTAAACATAAAGAAAGAAGTCAAAGTGAAGAAAAAGCTCAAAGTCAATCTACAACAAAGAAAAAAGGTGACAATTATGAAATGGAAATTGAACTTAGCCTTGAAGACACCTATCATGGCTGTGTAAGAAAAATTGAAATTTCTACAGCAAAAGAACAACTACGTAGACTTGAAGTTACAATTCCACCGGGTGTGAGAGCTGGGACTAAAATTAAAGTTAGTAACGAAGGCAAGCCCGGTACTAATGGTGCCGCAAATGGTGATTTGTTTTTAAGAGTTAAAATCAAAGAACATGATAAATTTTGGCTTGAAGATGACGACATACATTCCGAACTCAAGCTTGAGCCATTTGAAGCGGTCTTGGGTTGTGCTAAAAAAATACCTACTTTACACGAAATTGTGGAATTGATTATTCCACCAAACACTTACAATGGCAGGATTTTACGCTTAAGATCAAAAGGCATGAAAAATTCAGCAGGAGTTGTCGTGGGTGATCATTACGTACATGTATTAATCGATATACCAAAAGAAATATCAAAAGAAGAAATTAAAACCTATCAATATTTACAAGAACTTGCAAATAAAAGATACTAAAAAGCATAATAATAGAATTTCATTTCAATTTTTTTTTCATCATTTTTTTTTGTTAGAGGACCGAGCTCATATGACCTTAAAAAATCAATTACCCTTAAATTAAAAGCAATATTTTTCTTTTTATCTAAAACATCAATAGTATTTAAATCAATATTTTTAGTTTCAGGATCTAAGTCGATAGCAAAACGACAGAATTGATCTACTTTATAGACTTGTTTTTTTTCTTTGAGAATTTCAGGACTTTCATTGAGGAAATCAAGTAAAGCTTTACTGATAATTGCTTGTTGTGATCGCTTGATTTTTAGATTTTTAAAGCTAATACTGACAGATGGGTAGTATGCAAACAAAGATTGGCTTGTCATAATCACTAGAAAGAATAAAATATATATAATTCTGGGCATTATGGAATTAGTATATAACAATAATGAAAATCAAAGCTAGAAAATTAAATATTATTGATCTTATAAATAACAAAAAAGATATTCTTTGGGGCAAAGACTATTTTGGGCAATTTAAAAAAAACAAACTTATTAATTATTTGATTTTTGGCAATCACCAAAACCTAATGGATATAAAAGAAATTTTTCGAACTGATACTTGTAGTAAAAATCTAATTAATGATTTTGTAAATTTGTATGCAAAAAAAACCAAATATTTTATAAGAGAACTTGATGAACTAAGAGATTTAAAAGAAATAGAAGTAATGCGAGAAAGTGGTTTTATGAGGTTCAATCGAAATTATTGTTTTGATTTTGATGCTCAACAATTTAATCAAAGCTCAGAGACACAAGTTCATGATGTTTATTGTCGTGAAATAACAAGAAAAGATTTTGGCGAACTTGCAAATTTTGATAGAGATTGTCAAATTATGGAATACCGAGATGTTTTTTTTAGAAACAAAGTTTTTTTTGAAAATAATTTAAATAAGGTCTTTATTTTTTCTCATACCAATAATTTAAACAACATTGTTGCCTATGCACTAAAAAAAGAAATAAAAGACAAATCAGTTTTCGAAATTATAATGCATCCTGCTTCTGCAAGCTTAATCCATGACTGTATTATAGCCTTTGCTGAGAAATATGTTTTTTTTGAGAAATTTGATGATAATTTCTTTTTTATAGTTAACGATAATTTAAAAACAGAAATTGAAGCGCTAAGAAAACAATATGCTTTGTTATGGAGTAATCAGATTTTAATTAAAGAGGGCAATCCCAGAACAAAAATCAAACTTAGTAAACAAATCTTTAATTTTAATTCAGTGACCAAAACAACTTAGGTGCTGTTAACAGTAGCAAAGTTAATTCAGTGAATCATGAGACAAAAAGAACACGGTCCGAAGTGTCTCACAGTTATAGAGATTTGTTAACAGTAGCTAGGTCACTCATAGTAAGCAAATATTGGTACAGTAAATTTCTTTTTATGTCCAAAAGGCAAATCAAAAAAGACTTTAAACCCTTTGGATTGAGAAATTTCTAAAACTAAATCCTTATTAAAGTCAGCATTTAAACTCTCACCAAGCCACAGTTCATCTATATCATCAAATACATGATTATTCAAAGCATTATAGAGCATTCTTTCAAGTCGATATGCTTCTTCGTTGCACTCTTCGATAAAAAGAATTTTTTTATACCCTTCTTTGATTTCTAAATTAATAGGATAAGAAAGTAACAAAGTCAAATTGCCACCATAAATAAAAGCTGGTGACTCAATAAAACTCGAAGCTTTAAGCTGTGTTTCTAAATCAGGAGTATATTTAAGCAACAATTGTTTAAAATCTTCTGGCTTAGCATTTAAAAAACTAAAAAACGATTTTAACTCTTCATCAGACAAAGAAGAAAGCTCACAAAGCATTGGCGAGTGAAACAAACTCGCATTTTGATGAATTTTTAGAAACAATGCCGTCAGATCGCTATAGCCAAAAACTCTTTTGTTATTAAAAAAATCACTATCAAGAGCTTGCAGACACTGTAATACTCCATAGCCGCCCTTAAGTGCAAGTAAATTTTCTTGGTCTTTCAATTCGTATAAAGCAGTTAGTCTAGATTGAAGATTTCCAACTGTAAAATATTGAGCACCAGCAAAAATTTCTTCTTTAGAATTTAAATTAGATCCTAATTGCAAGGAAACAGAGTGTTCTTCTAATAGTTTAATAGACAGATCAAGCTTTTCTTGTTCTTCTTCTTTTAAAGCCGCTGATAAAGCAAATACACCTAACACAAATTCATTATACAACCCTTTAGCCCGTAGATAAAAGCTTTAAATAGTTTTGAAAATCTTCTGGCAAATCAATTTCAAAAGACATTAGCTTTTGTGTTCTAGGGTGAGAAAAACTTATTTTTTTTGCATGTAATAATGGTCTAGCAATATTAAATCCATTTTTTTTACTTGCACCATAAAGCTCATCACCTAAAATTGGGTGTTTAATAAAACTTAAATGCACTCTAATTTGATGTGTTCTACCAGTTTTTAATTCACATTGCAGTAAAGAAAAATCTTTTTCTTTGAATCTGAAACTATCAAGCAAAGTTACATAAGTTAAAGCTGTTCTTGATTTTTTTGCAGAATCTACAATCACAGACATTTTATTACGTTTATTAGGGTCTCTACCAATAGCTTTATTAATTTCTGTGACTTTATTTATAGCTTTAAATTTACCTTGCACTAAACACTGATAAATTCTTTTACAAGTTTTATTTTGGATTTGCTCTGCTAAGCTTTCATGAGCTAAATTGTTTTTTGCCACCAAAATAAGCCCGCTGGTATCTTTATCTAATCTATGCACAATACCTGGTCTTAAAACACCATTAATTTCTGAAAGCTTTCCTTGGAAATGAAATAATAAAGCATTCACCAGAGTGTCTTTGTAGACACCGGGTGCAGGGTGAGTAATCATACCAACAGCTTTATTTAGCACTAATAAATCATCATCTTCATAAACTATATCTAGGGGCAGATTTTGTGCTTCTAAATCTAAAGTCTCGGGCTCAGGAATACTTAAAGTTACAGACTGGTTTTCTTTTAATTTAAAACTTGCTTTAACAACTTTTTCATCAACTAAAACCAATTTTTGTTCAATCAAATCCTTTATAAAAGCACGAGATAAACCGTGAAGCTCATGAATAAACTTATCAATGCGAGTCCCAGAGTACTCTTGACTAACTCTTAGCTCGTGATTTTCTTGCAAATAAAACCTCAATTATCATCAAAAACACACCAATATTTAAAAAGATATCAGCCAAGTTAAAAATAGCAAAATCAATAAATAGTGGGTTTATAAAATCCACAACATAGCCTTTTAAATATCTATCTAACAAGTTGCCAAAGCCACCAGCAATAATAAATACAAAAGCGATTTTTTCAAGTTTCATATTGTCAAACTTTTTAAAAAAATAAAAAAGCAAAAAACACATAACAATTGAATTGACAACTGTTAACGCTATAGGGTTTTGTGCTAATAAACTAAAAGATATTCCTGTATTTTGTGAATAATGAATTTCAAAAAGACCATTTAAGCAAGTAAAAGACTCTGTTAGATTGTTTTCAATCAATTGCTTTGTTATTTGATCAATTACAATAAGTATAAAAATTAGGCTTATATAAACAAACACTTAATTACTTTTTGGCTTTCTTTTGTTTTTCTTTTTCTTCAAGTTTTTTTGATCTTACTCTCATTTCAGAAAGATTTTGCATGGCAGCAACGGCACCTTTTCCTTGCATTTTAGCTGAAGCAAAAGCAGAAGAAGCCTGCATTAAAATATTGATAGTAAGCATATCTAATTTGGCATCTTTTCTTACTTTAGTAGCCCAAAAATAAAATGGAATCAAAACCAATAGAGGTGCGGCAAAAGGGATTAAGTCAGGGTTTGCTAAATTTAAAGGCTTTACACCAGCTCCTAAAGAAACACAAATGATAATTCCTAATACAGAAACTAAAAATGGAATCATTTTTATTAGAGATGTTTTTTGAATATTTTGCGATTGATCTTGTGCTTTTTGGGCAATATGCATAGAAATATTTGCTTGTAATTTATCTTTTTCCATACGCTTAATAATTTCTAGAATCAAC
>Ga0181568_10002614_pt1 | contig 16407 bp, 24 predicted proteins | sample 101ome_20_FD_133758 | JGI IMG/M metagenome (GOLD analysis project Ga0181568, IMG submission 133758) | Coastal salt marsh microbial communities from the Groves Creek Marsh, Skidaway Island, Georgia - 101404AT metaG (megahit assembly) | ecosystem: Environmental > Aquatic > Marine > Intertidal... | reverse complement strand
GGCTGTTGGTATCAATATACCTCGTATCTTTAATCTTGTGCTCATTGAGCCTGGCAAGTCTTTTGTTAGGGTAATACAAAGTATTGGTAGAGGCGTAAGAAAGGCAAAGGACAAAGACTTCGTGCAAATATGGGATCTTACAAGCACTTGTAAGTTTGCGAAGCGGCACCTTACCGAGCGTAAAAAGTTTTATAAGGAAGCAGAATACCCATTCACAATAGAAAAAGTGGATTGGAAATGAATATACTATTAATTAACAATGAGTCATACGACTTAACAAACATACCAGATGAAGTTGATGACAACATGCGATTTAGTGTGTTGGATAACAGTAATCCGGCAGACCCTGATTTTTTCTTTATACCTTTAATCTTTTTAGAAAGTTTTAACTCTCCTGCTGTTGTATTAGAAATAAATGGCAAAGAGTTAACAATGCCACTGGACTGGTGCATGGCAGTTGGATGCAGTGAAGCAGGCAGTGATTTAGAAGTACTTCCTTTAACAAGTTTAAATGAAAGAGGATTTGAAGCATTTTTGTTTAATCCACTAACAAGTTATCAATGTTACTTTGGTAAAATCGAAATTGTAAATTTTTACAATGATGTTAAATGGTATTTTCCTAAAATGAAAAACGGTCAACTTTTAAGTGTTCCTATTGAAGAAGGAGACAATCCTTTGTGTGCGTTCTTTGTTAAAGATATTAGCAGACAAAGTGAAATTATAGATTTTGGAAAATTATTATAGGAAAGGACATGACGGTGAAAGCAGGAAAGATTTGGGGACAGACAGAATTAATACATGCTAACGGTGTACTTGAGTTTCACCGCATTGAATACAAAGCAGGGTACAAGTGTTCAGAGCATGAACACAAATATAAATGGAATGGATTTTATGTCGAGTCTGGCAAGATGATTGTACGGGTTTGGCAAGACGCAGATCAAGAAGGACTAGTTGATGAAACTATTCTTGAAGCTGGTGACTTTACACAAGTAAAGCCTGGCAAAATTCACCAGTTTGAAGGTTTAGAAGACGGTGTCGCTTTTGAACTATACTGGGCTGAATTTAATCACGACGACATTGTTCGTCGAACTATAGGCACCAAAATAAACAAGAAGGAAACAAAATAATGTTTAAAGACATTGATAAGAGTATGATGATCAAACTTGCATTATTGCATGTTATTGTCATTACTATAAGTAACGCACTGGTTGCTATTCCAGTAGAAATTGCTGGAGTAAAACTAACTTGGGCAGCATTTACATTCCCAATTGTTGTACTTGCAACTGACCTTACTGTACGACTACTAGGTAAGAACATTGCACGGGCAACTATTGCAGCAGCATATCCACTTGCTATTATTGGTAGTATTGCGGTAGTTGCACTAGAAGGTGCACCAATGAGTGTTGCACTACGTATTGGTTTTGCAAGTGCTACTGCATATGCAGTTGGTACAATGCTAGACGTATATGTATTCCAGTACTTGCGTGAAAAGTATAAAGCATGGTGGCTTGCACCAGCAGTATCAACTATTGCAGCAAACATCATTGACAGTTATACATTCTTTGCTGTGGCATTCCACAACAGTGCAGACGAGTACATGGCTGCAAACTGGATGGAAATTGCAGGCTCACAAACAGTTCTTAAGATTGTAGTAGGCTTGGTATTGTTCTTGCCAGCATACGGATTGTTGCTAAAAGCAATTTCCGGAAAGCTAAATGACAACAAAGACTGATAAACTTATCCCAGGTCAGCCGTTGATCTACGAACGAGCAAACGGCGTAGTATATGCTCGTTATAGAGACATCCCCGATATTCCTAGATGGATAATCGGGGGTGATCCCGAAGCAGTTGCAGAAGCAAGTGGTATTGTAAGTTACGATCAATGGAAAGAAATATTTGTACTTGCAGATGAATATCCTACCCTGCGAAAACATCTTGACAAATTATTAAATCTATATTATATTATAAGAAAAGAGAAAACATGATTAGAATTATTGCAGGACCGTGTCAGCATGAAAGCCTAGGACAAAGTGCAGAGATTGCACGTGAATGCAAACGTGTATGCGACGAATTTGGTATTGAATACTACTTTAAAGCAAGTTTTGATAAAGCAAATCGCACAAGTGTAAACGGCAAACGTGGAGTAGGATTGCATCCGTTTGTACATGATATACTAGCACTCAAAGATATAATCGATGTTAAAACACTTACAGATGTACACGAAATTGATCAAATACAATATCTTAAGGACATTGTAGATGTACTACAGATTCCTGCGTTTTTGTGTCGGCAGACAGATTTAATACGTGCAGCCTGTGCTACAAATTGTATTGTTAATATTAAGAAAGGACAGTTCCTAGCACCTTGGGACGTTAAAGGTATATTAAGTAAAACTGAAGGTGCACGAGAAGTATGGATCACAGAAAGGGGTACTAGCTTTGGATACAATACTTTGGTCACTGACTTCACAGGACTTGATTATATGCTTAATAATATCGATGCCGATATTGTTTTTGATATTACACACAGCGTACAAAAACCTGGTGGATTGGGTGGATCATCTGGTGGAAACAGAGCTTATGTTCCTGGGCTTGCAAGAGCAGGATCTGCACTTGGAATCAAAAACTTCTTTTTAGAGGTACACCCTGATCCAGACAATGCACCCAGTGATGGTCCTAACATGCTGCATTTACAAGACTTTAAAAATGTAGCTAAACAAATTAAAGTAATGAATGATGCAGCAAGAGGATGGAGTTGGTTATGACAACAGCAATATTAATACCAGCAAGATATGCCAGTACAAGATTTCCTGGCAAAATGATGGCTAAACTAAATGGTGTTCCACTGGTTGAACATGTTTACAACAAATGTGCTGCAACAGGATTAGATACGTATGTACTTACAGATCATCAAGACATTTACAATTATATGGGTGCCAATAGATGTCTTATGACACGAGAAGCAGAAAATGGCACAGAACGTTGTATGCAAGTTATTGATGAAGTGTTACAATATGATAGGTATATAAATGTCCAAGGCGACATGCCGGATATTACCGAAGATATCATACGTGCAGTAGAAGAAGCATTACAATATAGTGATGTTGCAACTGCATATACACCTATGGATTTTAACTTGCGAAATGATCCAAACAGTGTTAAAATGATACACAGCAGAGGCAGAGCACATTGGTTCTTAAGAGCAAGTCTTACATACGGTGATCATCACTTAGGTGTGTATGGCTACAACAGAGAAGCAAAGGCTATGTATAATGTTAGCACAAAGTTTCTAGAAGAAGATATTGAAAAACTAGAACAACTACGCTGGATACAGAACGGTATTAAGATTGGCGTAGTAGAAGTTGAGTTTGACGGTATTGAGATTAACACGCCAGAGGATTTAGAAAAGTGGCAAACAAAGAACTAGACTTATTCAAAGAACTTATTCCGTCAATTGATATGGGCATCAAAGAACTGTATGATGCTGCTAGTGAAGATGGCAAGAAAGATATTAAAGGCGACTTGTGGAATCTCAATAGATATATCAGCAGTGTCAAAGGCAGTTTTGAAAAACAAGCACTAGCCGTATTCAAGGTAAATGAATATTATAACAAAAACTGGAATGTACTTGGTGGTACAAATCATGTAAAGCTACAATGGCAACTGTTGTGTGTTGCTGGCAAAACAGGCAAAAAAGAATTTCATCCTTGGATTGGCCTAAAAAAGAAAAAAGATGATAGTAATAAATCTGTAAAATTATTGTCGCAAATATATCCAGAAATGAAATTAGACGAGGTTGAATTACTTGCTAGAATATCTACAAAAGCCGAAATCAAACAACTTGCAAAAGATCACGGATACGAAAAAGTTGACATCTAAGTATACTTGCGAATATTGTTCAAAAAGTTATATGAAAGAAAGTACTCTTCTAGCTCACATGTGTGAGCCTAAACGCCGCTGGTTACAAAAAGATGAAAAACGTGTAACACTTGGATTTTATGCATTTCAAAGATTTTACAAGTTAAGTGCAGGAGCAAAAAATGAAAAAACTTATGACGACTTTGTTAAGTCATCCTTCTACAATGCCTTTGTTAAGTTTGGTAGTTTTGTTAACAATGTGCGTCCTCTCTATCCTGACAAGTACATTGATTACGTGGTAACCAGTAGTGTAAAACTTGATCACTGGTGCCGAGAAGAAATGTATGAAAAGTATGCACTTGAACTTATTCGCAAAGAAGGCGTTGAAACTGCACTAGAGCGTTCAATAAATACTATGATGCAATGGGCAGAAAAAAACAACAGTTCATATAATCATTATTTTAATTACGTATCGTTAAATAAACTTACATGGGATATCAAAGATGGTAAAATATCTCCATGGCTTGTTCTAAATTGCACCACCGGAAAGCAAGCATTAGGTAAATTAAACGACGAACAACTAAACATGCTAACAAACGTTTTAGATCCAAAGCATTGGGCATTGCGATTTAAAAGACAACCAAAAGATGTTGAGCTTGTAAAACAAGTTGTACAGGAAGCAAAATTATGAAAATATTAATATTTGGTTTACCCGGAAGCGGGAAAACTACTCTTGCAAAACCATTTGCAGAGTTAATTGGAGGTATCCATATCAATGCAGACGAAGTGCGTGAACATTACAACGATTGGGATTTCACACCCGAAGGACGTTTACGTCAAGCACAACGTATGAGACATCTTGCTGATGGAGTTGTAAAGGCAGGCAAAATTGCTGTATGCGATTTTGTATGTCCTACAGAGCAAGCAAGGTATGAGTTTGATCCGGATTATACAGTCTGGATGGATACCATTAAAGAAGGAAGGTTTGAAGATACAAATAAAATATTCCAAGAACCTGTTATGTGTGATTATCATGTTGCTGAATGGTTTACAGATACACACGAAGAACTAGCAAAAATAGTTAAAAATTATATAGAATATGGAAAGCAAAAAGAAAAGTCTAATTAAGACCATCACCTGGAGAGTGTTAGCAACAGCAACAACATTTCTTATAGGATGGTTAGTAACAGGTAGTATTGCTCTAGGTTTGGGTATAGCTTCAATAGAGTTTTGGGCCAAGCTAGTGCTGTATTACTTGCATGAACGAGTATGGAGTAATATAAATGTTTGACCCAAGAAAACCAACAACGCAAATGTTAGGGCGTTGGCAACCGTGGCACGATGGCCATGCTGCATTGTTTAAAAAAGCGTTAGCCGAAACAGGACAAGTCTGTATTATGATTCGTTCAGTTGGCGGCATTGTAGGAGAAGACGCAGGTGCCGGCCGAACGGCAAAACAAGATGACAATCCTTTTGACATGCAAACAGTTAAGAAAAATATTGTTGCAGGTCTTGAAAAAGAAGGCTTTACATTTGGTATTGAGTATACTATAATGGAAGTACCAAACATTGTTGACATTAGCTATGGTCGTGGCGTTGGGTATACTTTTACTGAGCATGACTTAGGTGAAGAAATACACAACATTAGTGCTACAAAGATCAGAGCACAAATGAGAGAAGAAGGTAAACTTTAATGCCTGATATTGATATAGACTTTGCAGATAGAGATATCGTGTTGTCAAAGATACCGCACCGTGTGGCAAAATTAGACAGTGGTAAAAAACACAACACTGGTGTGTATGTAACCGAGTGTCCACACAACCCTGTGGACAACTTGGCTACAATTGATTACAAAACAGCAGAAGACAGAGGCTATTTCAAACTGGACTTTCTTAACGTACACATATATAAAGATGTGCAAGACGAAGCACACTTACAAGAACTTATGGAAAGAGAACCAATATGGGAACTATTAAAGCATCCAGAGTTTACCTCTCAAGTTTTCCATTTAAGCGGAAACGAGGAACTCGTAAGTACACTAGAACCATCCAGTATAGAACAACTCGCCGCGGTGTTGGCTATTATTCGTCCATCAAAAAGATACCTGGCAAAAGACGTGGACTGGGACCGTATAAACCGTGAGGTGTGGACTAAACCAGAAGATGGCAGTTACTACTTTAAGAAAGCACACGCATTCAGTTATGCAATGGCGTGTGTTGTACACATGAATTTATTGTGTGAGCAAATCAGCGAGGACGCCTCATAACTTGTACGCTTTTGCGTTTTACTCGTTTCATTGTTAAATTATTCAAGTTAACACAAGGGCCAATGCTTACTCTAACATCTTTGGTGTTCATAGTCATAATAGCATAGTTCAATGGCCCAATTTCTTTACGCAAGAATATATTAATAGGAATCATACGATTTGATTCCCACCACCATATTTCTCCAAGCTCTAACAACAATTTTTTTTCATCATCAGTTAACAACTTATTGTATATGTACATAGAAGTCACTGAGGCATCTTGATTGGCAATAATACCTACGTATTCATTGCCGCCATAAGCTACAACGCTTATAAAAGGAAAATTTTTCTCTATATTTTTTAATAACATTTACGGTAAATACTTATACTAAAAGGTTCCAGTCATGCAAAAAACTTATAGATATTTACCAAAAAACAAAACCATCCTAGTAGCGGATCTGGCTGGGTTTATTACGGAGTACAGACCAGTGTATCAAAAAACATTACAAGTATATAAAGGTATTAACAATACCTTAGATTTCAGACTGTTAAATGCAGATCAAAAACCGATATCATTAGACAACTATGACATAGTCTTTGTAGCATTTGATGAAAACAAGTTAAAAGTTCTAGAATACACTACAAATTCAAACATAGTCAAAGACTCTGTTATATCTGGTGGATTTACTGTTACTATAAACGAAAATGATTTATTAAATATCAAATTGCAATATCTTAGCTATTCAATATATTTAGTTGATTCAAACAACAACAATGTGCTAACATACAGTGATGCTCATTTTGGAAACAACGGAATTATCAAGATATTAGACGAAGCAATGCCGGGGCCTGCTGACACTTACAGTGTTACTACCTTTATACAAAACTCGCCTGAAAGTATATGGTATAGCGAAACACTGGATGCACAACCTGCTATAAACGGCAACAGTGCATTGCATACTGCGGTTATATACAGCGATAGTTACGTAGGCGATATAGATGTGCAAGCAACGTTAGATAATCAAGTTACTATGAATACACCTTGGGCTAATATAGCAACTGTGAGTTTAAACAACGAAACACAGCCAGTATCTATTAATTTTAATGGGGTGTTTAGTCATATACGTTTTAAAGCAAATGCTTCGCCAACCAATACTATTACAAAAATTCTAGTACGCAATTAAATACTTGATGCAACGTAAATTAGTATTTGTTAATTTAATTCCTCTGCACTTGTTGATGATTGCAGGAATGATTTCTGCAATCTTTACTATACCAATAAACCAATGGATAATTTCATTTTGTATTGCATATGTAATTGCAATGTTTCAAACTGAAATAGGAATACACAGATACTTTTCTCATGCTAGTTTTCAAACAAATAAAATAGTACATGTATTGTTAGCATTTGTTTCTACAGTAAGCATGGCAGGAAATGTAATTGCATTTGCAGTATTACACAACTTGCATCATACACATTCAGATACTGAAAATGATATACATTCTCCTACACACAAAGGATTTAGATATGTATACTTCATAAATTGGTTTGCTTACAAATACCCATACAACATTGAGTTTGCTGAAACATTACGTCATGACAAAACCATGGCATTCTTTGAAAAATACTTTTATGCAACAAACATTGTATACTTGCTAACACTAATAGGTCTTGGATATACACTGCCTGTTGATACATGGACATTGGTATTCACATTATATATCCTTCCTGCATTTATATCTATCAACGCATCGTCAATTGTTAACACATACTTGCACAGAACAGGTGACAGTGTAGATAGCAAACTACTAAGTTGGGTATTATGGGGAGGCGGTTCTCACAACGAACATCATAACAATCCTTCAAGTTCACGTATGCCATTTCCTGATCTTGCAGGGTTTACCATAAACTTAATTTCAAAAACACCTTGACAAAAATAACATACGATGCTATTATAAGTGTATGAGTATCGTATCTGATGTATTAACTACATATTTGCCAGCTAAACGTAAAACTACACCTAGTGGGTGGACTAGTTTTAATGCTCCTTGCTGTGTGCATAACAATGAAAATGCAGATACAAGAGGACGTGGTGGCATCATATACGAAGGCGATGTTATAAGTTATCACTGCTTTAACTGTGGATACAAAGCCAGTTGGCAACCAGGACGTAACCTCAGTTATAAATTTAAAAAACTATTAGAATGGTTGAACGCACCCGACAACGAAATAACCAAACTAGCATTGGATGTAATGCGTGAAAACGAAGGCGTTGAAGTACAACAGCATCGTGTTGAAATGCCTGAGTTTGTAACCTCACAATTACCCGAAGATGCTACACCATTGTCCAAACATATGTGGGCAGAAGCAGGCAGCATACCAGAACCTATAGTACGTGTGTTTCAGTATATGCTGGAACGTAACCTAAACATAGAAGACATTGAATACTACTGGTCGCCGAAACTAGGATACAGAGATAGACTTATTATTCCTTTCTTATACGAGGGGCGTATAGTAGGTTATACAGCCCGTGCAATAGGGGAAAGCAAGCCCAAGTACCTAACTGACTCGCAACCTGGTTATGTGTTTAATTTAGACGAACAACGACCTAGTAAAGCATTTGCATTGGTGTGTGAAGGACCTATTGATGCACTGCATATTGAAGGATGTGCATTAACTGGCAGCGATATCAGCGATGCTCAAGCCTTGCTATTAAATAAACTAGGCAAGGATATATATGTTGTACCTGATAGAGACAAAGCCGGCAGTAAATTAGTAGAACAATCTATTGATAGAGGCTGGGGTGTTAGTATGCCTAATTGGGAAGACGACATCAATGATATCGGCGATTGTGTTGCTAGACATGGCAGACTGTATACACTTTACAGTATTGTGAGTGCAATGGAAACTAGCCCGCTTAAAATTAGACTGAGAGCAAAGAAATGGTTTATATAAAGAAACTATGGTATTGGATTACAACACCGTATAGAAAATACAAAGAACATCAAGAATTTAAAAAACGTATGAAAGAACTACGTGAAAGAGATCCATTTATATACAAATGATTACTTGGGGAATAAGTGCAAACAGCCACAATGCTGCACTAGCAGTATTCACTGACGATGGACTAGAATTTGCTAGTCACAGTGAGCGTTTCAGTGGCGTAAAAAATGACGCACATTTAAATGATAAATTAATACAATATGCAAAACGTTGGGGAGAACCAGATGAAGTTATTTGGTATGAAAGACCCCTTGTCAAAACTCTTAGACAGTTACGAGCAGGACAAGGATTCAAGTTTAGGGAAAATAATATCCGTTGCTATCTTCGATCTTACGGTATACATGCTCCTATTAGGTATACTGATCATCATCTCTCCCATGCTGCTGCCGGTTATTATACTTCGCCTTTTAGTGACGCCTGCTGTGTTTGTATCGATTCAATTGGGGAGTTTGATACACTTACTATCTGGCATGGTAAAGAAGGGCGGCTCAAAAAAGTCTATAGTCAACAATACCCACATTCCGTCGGACTATGGTATTCGGCACTCACGCAACGATTGGGATTAAAACCACAGGAGGATGAATATATCCTCATGGGTATGGCAGCCTATGGTAACAAATATGTTCTATACGACGATATCGTTGAAGATTTTGTAAAGTTAAATGATCCGGATGAAGGTTTTGGCAGCGGACCCTTGGTAGAATTTAAGCGTAATTTGCATAGGGGGTGCCTTGATTGGCGTCCAGCCCTAACATCTGAACGTGATCATTTCAATATTGCAGCAGGAACCCAGGCAGTTTATGAACTTATTTTTGAACACGTATTGTCATATGCTCGCAAAATCACTGGTTGTAACAACGTAGTATTACAAGGGGGTTGTGCATTAAACTGTTCGGCCAATGGTTTAGCATACAAATATTTCGACAACGTATGGATTATGCCAGAGCCGGGTGATGCAGGAAGTGCTATCGGGTGTGTACTAGCACACAAAAAAGAGTTTATGCCTATGCCACATGTGTATACCGGCTATGAAATAGAAGGAGAATATCCAGTTGAAGAAGTTTTACATGAGTTGCTTACTACTGGCATTTGTGGCGTTGCCAACGGCCGGGCAGAATTTGGGCCCAGAGCTCTCGGACACCGTTCCTTACTTGCAGACCCCCGAGGCGGAGACGTCAAACACAGAGTCAATGAGATCAAGCGTAGACAACAGTTTAGACCCTTTGCTCCAGCGGTCCTCGCCGAACATGCCCACTTATACTTTTCTGGGAGAGTCTCACCCTTTATGCAATACACTGCTACTTGCACAGACCCTGGACTTCCTGCAATCACGCACAGGGACGGCACCTCTAGGGTACAGACAGTTTCTGCAAGTGAAAGCGTGGGCTTTAGAAAACTGCTAGAACGTTGGTACGAAGAAACAGGATGCCCTGTGTTGTTGAACACTAGTTTAAATATCAAAGGACAACCTATAGTAAATACAGAACAAGATGCAAAAGATTTTGCATGGTATTATGGAGTAAAGGTACATTGCAAGGCTGCTGTATAGAACCAGATATGACACAACACGTGGAACACTTAGTACTTGACGGACACGGTTTCTGTGTTACAATAGTATACTGTAAGAACTGCGGAACATTAAAAACAATGTCACATATAAAAGAGGAACGTAATGGCTACAAGACAAAACACTGACTACGGTTATGATATTCAAAAAGTATACTTGGAAATGTTCCTCACCGATGCACAGAGTTTTGTACGTTGCCAGGGTGTGTTTGATCCAAAGACATTTGATAGACGACTGCAACCAGCAGCAGAGTTTTTGAAAACATACGTAGGCGAACACAATGCATTGCCTACATTTGACATGATCAATGCTGCAACTGATAGCAATCTAAAGAATCCAGGCGAACTACAAGAGAATCACTATGACTGGTTGTTGCAGGAATTTGAAACATTCAGCAGACACAAAGCACTGGAAAGTGCAATTCTCAAAAGTGCTGATTACATCCAAAACGGTGAATACGGTCCAGTAGAAGACATGATCAAAAAGGCTGTGCAGATTGGACTACAAAAAGATCTAGGCACAGACTACTTTGCATCACCGCGTGAACGTCTTGAAGCAATCAAAGACAAGAACGGACAGATTTCAACAGGTTGGCCTACGCTGGACAAGAAACTGTTTGGTGGATTCAACAGAGGTGAGCTTAATATCTTTGCAGGTGGTTCGGGTTCTGGTAAGAGTTTGTTTATGGCAAACCTAGGAGTAAACTGGTGTTTGCAAGGCATGAACGTTATGTACTTGACATTTGAACTTAGTGAAAACTTGGTGAGTATGCGTATTGACTCGATGATTTCAGAAATACCCAGCAGAGAGATTTTCAAAACCATTGATGACGTAGACATGAAAGTGCGTATTATTGGCAAGAAGTCGGGTGCATTTCAAGTCAAGTACATGCCCACAGGTAAGAATGCAAACGATGTTAGAGCGTATTTGAAAGAGTATGAAATCAAAACAGGACGCAAAGTAGACGTACTGCTGATTGACTACTTGGATCTTATGCATCCAATTGGACAAAAGATCAGTGCAGAGAACTTGTTTGTCAAAGACAAGTATGTGTCAGAAGAACTGCGTAACCTAGCAATGGAACTAAACTGTATCTTTGTTACAGCATCACAGTTGAACAGGGCCAGTGTAGAAGAGATTGAATTTGATCACAGTCACATTTCAGGTGGTATTTCAAAGATCAATACTGCGGATAACTTGATTGGTATCTTTACCAGTAGAGCTATGCGTGAGCGTGGACGCTATCAGATTCAATTGATGAAGACACGTAGTAGTTCGGGCGTTAACAGCAAAATTGATCTAGCGTTTGATGTGGATACATTGAGAATCACAGACCTTGGTGAAGACGAAGATGATGCACCAGTGTCTAAATCAAATGCATCTAGTGTGTTTGATAAAATCAAACGTGGCAATCAAACCACAGTGGATCATACTGCAACCACAGCCGACCCAGATGAAGGTGCACCAGTGGGCAAGATACGTGCAGAAGCAACCACCAGTGAACTGCGTAGCTTTTTGAGCAACTTGGGCAACTAATGTCACACGTATGGATATACGGTGATAGTTACAGTGACCCTGACTATCCGTTTGGAGAATATGCAGGCTGCTGGTTGGAAACATTGGGCAAAGAATACCGATTGCACAATCACAGTCTAGCAGGCACAGGTCCTGACTACAGCATTGAACAGATGATGAAAAACTTGTCCAGTGTAGACAAAGACGACTGTTTGATATTTGTAGTCAGTTGGCCTGCACGATTCAATCTAAAAAATTTTTATCGCAGCGACAAGAATCAAGTCAACAGCACACACATTGATCACGTAACTGAACGTATTAAAACTGAATTTGTAGATGCTGATACTGGTGTAGATTTTTTGCGTAACATATTCAAATATCAATATCCTACCAACGAACTATTACACATAGAAACACTCAAACACATCAGTCTAATCAACAGTCTCAGCAATAGATTCAAACGCATACTGATATGGCCTGTAGAAGACACAGTGTATTCTGGTAGATTGTTTGACAACGTAACACTGGTAGAGCAAGGTATTGGTAATATCAGCTACAATGATCATCCACACAAAAGTAGACTGGGCACAGATCCAAGACGCAATCATCTAAGTTTGCCCAATCACAACACTATGTACAATCAATTAAAACAGTGGATTGATCACGGCACAGCACCGGATACTACACAATTTGTATCATGCTTTCCAGATCCTGCATAGGGTAACCAAACGTATCACAGTCTGTTTTTAAGAATGCGTTAACACTGTCTACATACTTGCGTGGACACACTATGGGTATGCGTTTGTCGCTTTCGTTGTCTACAGGTATCGGAATGGTCTTTGCACTGGGTATCCAAGCACTTATCCAATCCACAAACTGTTCTAATTCTTCCCAGCGAAACCATTGGGTATGTTGTGCTCCGTGTGCTGTTTGACTTTGGTGGTGCCAATACCAGTCTATCAGTACTCCACTGTGGCGTGGATCAAACTGGGCACAAGCATGTACACTTTTGATCATGGTCATGGGATGCAGTAGATGCTGTGTTATCCAATCCCAGTCAGGCTCAAAGTTTCTGTACTCTACAAACATTCGATAGCCACTGGCCAATCTAGGCAACGGATGTCGTACCAGTGTGAACACAGTTGCACCACTTTGCAATGCTGTGGTAGCAGCTGAACCTTCTCTCACAGCCTGCGGTATCTTGCTCCATTGGTTGGGCTCTAGTTGTTGCAGCCATTGACGCATACTGTTGCCACCTGATTTGGGTACATGCACATATACCAGCGGATGTCTACGGTTGATCCAATTGCTCATTCCAGCGTCTTATTCCCAATGCTCTACTAGGATTGTACAAGTCGTATCTCACTTGGTTGCTTTGATTGCCACCTAGTATTATCCACCGACCGTTTTGCTCTTGTACAAAGAAACCAACATGTCCTTGCCAGCCCTGTGTACCACGTGGAAATACAACTATGTCTCCTCTACGAATATTTACTGGTTCTACTGGTTCACCCCACAACAAAAAGGATCTTGCCATCAATGGATTGTCGCTTACACTTGAACTGCCTGGAATATTCTCCAACTCCAATACTGCATTAACAAATGCTGCACACCATTCAGTTCTAACTGGATCAACACCTGTTAGTTCACGTAGTTCACTGCGGTTTTGTCTTTCACTCAACCCTATATACTCTTGTGCTGTTGTAACGGGATCATCCGCTGCTACACTCACGCACCCTGCAAGTGCTAGTACACTTACGAAACCTATTAGCCCTCTCATAACATTACTTATACGATAAATATCATAATGAGATATCGTGAATTTAAACTAGTCGAAGCTGATCAGCATAATCCTGCTTGGGACAAGCGTAGTGTACGCAGTGTTATTGATCTTAACATATTGCATCAACATGAATACTTTGCAAACGCTATGAGACCCAATGACGGATTGTTAATACTAGGATTAGTAGGTGATCCTAAATTAAAAAAATTACAAAGCGAATTGCGTTGGATTGCTGATAAGATGAGCAGTGCAGATCCTAACAATCTCGATAGTCGTGTGCAAAATGTAGCAACAGAACCTCAGCAACCAGGTGACAACGTTTTGGGAACCTTTACTCCTTGGACCGGAGAAATAAAAGGCATAGTACAAGATCTCAATGACGAATACCAAAGATACAGTGATAACACAACATTGCAACACGAAGCATTGCACAGAGCTTTTGCTATAATTGCTGCAACTCCTAAGTTAATGGCAGTAATGCCAGCAGAACTAAAAAACAATTGGAGCAAAGGCATAGGCAACCCAACCTTTGACACATACGATCCTGCAAGAACTGATAATATTCAGTACTCTCCTGAACACAGTATGATATACAGTGTTACAGATCCTAATGGCACTACAAGTGCTGGAGGATACCGTTTCAACAGAGGCCTTTACGAAAACTACAGTTGGGTTAAAAAGTTTTTTGATCAACTGAGTCCTGAATTCAATGATCGTTATGTAGACCTAACCAACGATGAACAACCTATCACAGACTTGGACGAACAAATGCTGTTCTACTGGCAAAACCTATATAGACAGTGTAACGAATCCGTACGTGGTGCTTTAAGCGTAAAGGGCTTGCTGTACAGTCCACGTCCTAAACTGCGTCCAGGTTCTGATGCTACTACTCCAGAACCCGAACCAACAACACCACCGGGTAATAACAGAACATTCCAAGAAATAGAATTCACTGTAGAAATGCTACAGGGTATTGATTGGACCAGTGAATCATATGGAACTGTGTACGAACAACTAAGACCAGCGATACAAGATCACTTTAGAGCTTTAGGATATTCACCTGTGGATCGTGCTGTAACCAATAATATACAACAGTTGACTCAAGCGATTATAGATGGTAACACCGCTAATATCACCGCACTGTTGAACACAATAGGTTCAACTCCTGAGAACGGATAGCCCTAAAAGCCACGCAGTGGCTCCGCGATTCAGCAAAAGCCGCTTGCGGTAAACGCATTTTTCTTAGCTGCGTAGCAGCTTGCGGATTACGGTTCCAGTACCACAGTACTATTCTCATGTATAAGAAAAATTTTAGTACAACCGCTTCATACGGCCCCGTACGACACGCCGTTAGCTACCGTATGACACGATAGACTATTTTACATCATTTTAGGAGTAAAACTCGAACTGCGTAACAAGTAAAAACATGCTAACATACGGTCTCTTTCTGATTCAAACAACAATTCACTGGCAGATGTTTGATAACAGTCTATACCGTACTCGGCATACAGTTCTATACAAGCACAGTAAGTGACTGTTTCTTTGAGAGTTTGTGTTTTTGGCTCTGGATCGTATATGAGTTTAATTTTGTACATATTAAAAATGCTGCGTACAATGTGTCAGCGTGAGCTGCTAGGGGTGTGATCGGCTATGCGGACCACAGCAATACAAATTGTCCAGACAGTGATAAAGCACTGTACGCATTAAAATTACTTATCTCTTGAACAGATGCGTAGATCAAAAACACTGCCATAACGCAAACTAAAAATTGTCATGGTGTATTCATTGATGTGTTCAGCTAGTAGTTCATAGTAAGCATCTTGAACATCCCACACAGTGAATCCAGCGTAGAGTAACTCATAGCGTACTGTACGCAACTTGCCTGGGCTAGGATATAAGAATAAATCCTTTGAATGTGGATTTACGGTTACACTCCAACTGTACATGCAAATATTTATATCTCGCTGGCTCGATATTCGCGGCAACTGTACGTTGCCCGAAATGGGTCCTACAGGGAAAAAATTTGCTACGCAAAAAATTATAGGGAAGTACTTACAGATTCCGGGTGGTGATTTCTACACCCCATTAAGCTAAGTGCTTGATTTTAAAAGAAAAATTTTTTATACGCCGGCCGGTCATTATTTTTTTCTTTTTTCAAAAAATTTTTTTCAAAAAAAATGGCCGCCTAAGCGACCAAGTTCTTTAATGGAATGTTCTGTTAGTCTAGTCTGCTGCCTGCGTATGCAGTAAAGCCATAACGCTTAAACACATCAGCGGCTGCTCGTGCACCTGCTTCTAGTGTGTCTACATTCTGTGTAGGATACTTGCTAGGGTTCCAAATGCTGAATGTGCGTGTCCAGTCTTGTGTTACACCTGCGGCTTTGAATGCACGACCTAGCTTGGTGTTGCCAGCCAGCTTCTTATCATTGTGTGAGT
>Ga0181568_10002610_pt1 | contig 16424 bp, 28 predicted proteins | sample 101ome_20_FD_133758 | JGI IMG/M metagenome (GOLD analysis project Ga0181568, IMG submission 133758) | Coastal salt marsh microbial communities from the Groves Creek Marsh, Skidaway Island, Georgia - 101404AT metaG (megahit assembly) | ecosystem: Environmental > Aquatic > Marine > Intertidal... | reverse complement strand
CTGGGAAGAACAGTTTGAAACTGGTGAATACGATCTACAGTGGGAGAAACTAGAAAACGGCAACAGCCAAATGGTACATGGTCCTAATCACACTGCAAAGACTGATTGGGAAGGTAGAAAAGCATATCAGGAACGTATCAGCAATGGCTTTAAACTTTTTGGCAAATATTATGAGGCACTATGGGACTAGTAACCATTAACACCGACAATGTAGAAAACATGGATTTTGAACTTGCTAAAGTAATACTACCTATGCTATTATTATATAAAGAAAATGCAATTAATTATCCATATGTTGATATAGAAGATGTTCCTGAGCATTTACAACCTACAACTGAACGCAGCAAAGATAAAAACGACGATACCCATAAGCAACGTTGGGAATGGGTACTAAATGAAATGATTTATGCGTTTAGCAAAAAAAACTTTGAAGATGAAATCAGCAACAATTGGATACCTGGAGGTACTTATTTGTTTAACGAACTGGATAGACGTGCAAACGGATTTAGGCTGTTTGGAAAATATTATGAAGGATTTAACTACTAATGAAAGAACTATGGGTAGAGAAGTATCGTCCAAAAACAGTGGACGGTTATGTATTTAGAGATGAAGCACAACGTAATCAAGTTAAAACGTGGATCAAAGACAAAACTATTCCTCACTTGCTTTTTAGTGGCAATGCTGGGATTGGTAAAACTACTCTTGCTAAACTACTTTTTAACGAACTGGATGTAAATCCATTAGATATTTTAGAGATTAACGCTAGTAGAACAAACAGCGTTGACGATGTGCGTGACAAAATTGTTGCGTTTGTACAAATGATCCCTTTTGGGGAATTCAAAGTGGTACTATTAGATGAAGCAGATTACTTATCCCCGAACGCTCAAGCAGCACTGCGTGGAGTTATGGAAGAATATCATAGCACGGCCCGTTTTATACTTACTTGTAATTATCCTAACAGGATTATTCCTGCTATCCATAGCAGGTGTCAAGGTTTCCACATTGCTAAGATTGACCAAACTGAGTTCACAGCTCGGGTTGCTGAAATTCTCATTAGCGAAGGTGTTACTCCAGACTTGGATACACTTGACACATATGTAAAAGCAACTTATCCAGATTTGCGTAAGTGTATTAACATGGTGCAAATGAATTCAGTTGAAGGCAAACTTGTATCGCCACAAGAAGGCGACACAGGCGAAAGCGACTGGAAACTGGAGATGGTTGAACTGTTTAAAGCAGGTAAGATACACGATGCACGTAAACTACTTTGTGGTACTGTACGTGCAGAAGAAATGGAAGAAATCTATCGCTGGCTGTATGATAACATTGAACTGTTCGGAACAGACGAGCAACAAGACCAAGCAGTGCTAATTATTAAGCAAGGGTTGGTAGACCATACACTGGTTGTAGATCCAGAAATCAATTTAGCAGCAACATTAATTAGACTAGGAGCATTATGACTTATATTGTAAATGATCAATGTATTAAATGTAAACATATGGATTGTGTAGAAGTATGTCCTGTTGACTGCTTTTATGAAGGTGAAAACATGTTGGTAATTAATCCACTTGAATGTATCGACTGTGGTGTATGCGAACCAGAATGTCCAGCAGATGCTATTCGTCCAGATACAGATCCAGATTCTGAACCATGGATTGCGTTCAACCAAAGATATGCAGACATCTGGCCTGTTATTACACAAATGCGTCCTGAAGATGTACCCGATGATGCAGAAGCATGGCATGGTGTAGAAGGCAAGATGGAATATTTTAGCGAGGAGCCCGGACGTGGCGACTAACTTAATAAACGATATTGTGCGTCTTAACGTTCTAAAAGAAGAAGTTGCTTATTATGTAACTTTGTTAGAACCCGAAGACACAGGACATATACGTACAGCTATTAGTTTTTTGTGTGACAGAATAGAACATTTAGAAGGAAAGAGAGGATGGCCTTTTGATAAGAGCGATACTAGCATGTGATGATAATTGGGGTATTGGTAAAAACGGTACCCTTCCATGGCCGCATAATGCAGCAGATCAACGTTGGTTTAAAGAAACCACAATGGGTGGTGTAGTAGCAATGGGTAAGACTACTTGGGATGATCCTGATATGCCCAAGCCGTTGCCAGGACGTAATAACGTTGTTATTACTAGCAGTGAAAAAGACAAAGACAACGGCTCTTATCATTTTATTAAATTTGATAGTGCAGCAGAAAGTCTTATTGAAATGAACAAACTGCAAAACGTTTGGGTAATCGGCGGTGCTAAACTTGTAGAAAGTTTGCTACCTATCATTGACGAGATTTGGCTAAGTCGTATTCAAGGTACATATGATTGCGATACCTTTTTACCACGTAGTAAAATTGAAGAACTTTATACCCTTGTCGACAGCGGAAAACAAGGAGATGTTTATATTGATGTTTGGAGACAGCGTTGAAGCAATACTTAGATGCATTAGAATACATACTGGAAAATGGTAAAGATCGCAACGACAGAACAGGTGTAGGTACACGTGGTGTATTTGGACATCAAATGCGTTTCGATTTGCGTAAAACATTTCCAGCAGTAACTACTAAAAAACTTGCTTGGAAAAGTGTTGTATCAGAGTTACTATGGTTTTTAGAAGGCAGCAGTGACGAACGTAGACTTGCTGAAATTCACTATGGAAAACCACGTGAAGAATTAATAGGTAAGACTACTATCTGGACTGCTAATGCCGACAAACAAGCACGAGACTTGGGTTATATCAACACCGATACTGTAAAAGATTTGGGTCCAGTTTATGGACATCAATGGCGTACTTGGGATGCACAGTTAGGACATGTAGATCAAATTGCACAAGTGCTTGAAGGTCTTAAAAACGATCCTGATAGTAGAAGGCATATTGTAAGTGCGTGGAATGCTGATCGTGTTCCTGTAATGGCATTGCCTCCGTGTCATACAATGTTTCAGTTCTATGTACAAGACGGCGAATTGAGTTGTCAGCTGTATCAACGCAGTGCTGATATGTTCCTAGGTGTACCTTTTAATATTGCTAGTTACAGTCTGCTCACACATATGTTTGCACAACTGTTGGAACTTAAAGTAGGCGACTTTGTTTGGACTGGCGGTGATTGTCATATCTATCAAAATCATTTTGAACAAGTACGTGAACAGATTACTCGTGAACCCGTAGAAGGTCCTTGTTTGCTAATGCCTGTTTTTCATACATTGAATGATTTGATTAGCAAGAAACCTGAAGAATTTAAACTTATTAATTATAATCCTATGGAATCAATTAAAGCACCAATGGCAGTATGATATTAAAAGTAATTGAAGTAGAACATTATACTGATACATTATTTCGTATCAGAACAGAACGACCTCAAACTTACAGATTTACAGCAGGTGAATTTGTAATGATCGGCATTGAAGGAACTCCGAAACGTGCATATAGTCTTACAAGTGGACCTTATGACGAATATTTAGAGTTTTACAGTATCAAAGTACCAGACGGTCCACTTACCAGTAAATTACAACATATAAAAGTAGGCGACGATTTAGATGTTGGCGATAAACCCACTGGTACTCTTATATTGGCTAACTTGGCATTAGGAGGTCATTTGATTATGATGGCAAGTGGCACAGGTATTGCACCGTTTATTAGTTTGTTGCGTGATCCTTACACGTATGATCTATTTGAAAACATTACTGTAACTTGGACTACTCGTACACACGCAGAACAAAATGCCTATCGTGATTTTTTAAATGAAATGCCAATCGAATATATCAGCACAGTTACACAAGAACCTGCAGAACTACAAGGACGTATTCAAAAGTTTATGGCAGACGGTACTGTAAAAATTGATGATCCAACTAGACAACGAGTAATGTTGTGTGGAAGTATGGCATTTAACAATGATTTAAAAGATCATTTTACTTCATTGGGATTTAGCGAAGGCAACAAAAAAACACAAGGTACGTTTGTACAAGAGAAAGCATTTGTTGGATGATAGGTTGTTTTTATGCCACAAAAAATTGAAGCTGATATAGAGTGGAAAGAACGATACGCTTGGTGGCCAGTACGTAGTACTTGGAGCAAAAAGTGTATTTGGCTTAAAAAGTATTGGGAAGGTGACATATACTATGACGTTATGGGCCGCCCACCTATTAAGGCAAGTAGTTGGAAACTCATTTACACAGAAAATGAGTATTTGTTGATGTTAATGAGAGAGGATGCTAAGTATCAACATCCTCTCCGTAATGTATATTAAACGTCTCCGTATACTTTGAGCACTTCGGCAACAGCAGGATGTCGCTCAATATCTCCAGAATGGAAGTTTACTGTATCAATTCTTGAACTTTCATGGCTTTCTAAATGATTTACAAAGTCAATTAAACCGTTGTCTTTTAGTCGATCTGCTTGTGCAAGGTCACCTGTAACAACCATTTTACTTCCACTGCCAATACGTGTTAGCAGCATCTTCATTTGGTTTGGTGTTGCGTTTTGCATTTCGTCTGCAATAATATACGAATCTTTGAAAGTACGGCCTCTCATGTATGCTAGAGGTGATATTTCAATAACTCCTTCTGCTATCATACTTTCAATTTCGTTTGCATAAAAGTACTCACGGAAAACATCAAATATTGGTCTAGTCCAAGGAGCCATTTTCTCCTCGAGTGTGCCTGGCAAGAATCCTAAATCTTCATCTGCACTAACTGCTGGTCTAGTAACAATAATTTTATCTACTTCCCCATTGAAAAAACTTTGTACTGCGGCTTGACATGCCAGCATGGTTTTACCAGTACCTGCAGGCCCTATACCGAATACAATATTTTTTGATTGATTAATTAAAGAAAGTATATAAGTTTCTTGACTTTTGTTACGTGGGATTAGTTGTATGTTTCTATTTTTCTTTGGTAAGTAATTGTTAATTTTAACAACGTTGCTCTGTTTTGCAACAGACTTTCTTTTTGCACCCATTAAGTTCTCCTTCTATGGATTGCAGGGTTTCCTTAACTTGCAAGGAATACCCCCTGCAACTGTATTTACTCTTTGAAAACAATAATTATATACACAGTGAATTATTTTTCTTAATGTGCATCATTCTGATAAATATAAAAAAGCGAGGAAGATCATGGCTAACAATCTCGACGTATTAGACGTAATAAAAAATATAGAAACTATATATGATAGTGATAAAACATTTCAAGTGTTAAAAGACTTTGAAAGAGTTATTGATGAAATGGGACTATATGTATACAAAAACTGGGAAGACGGTGAACTGGTAGAAGGTCCTAATGTTGAAAGACATTGGGTGAGTTGTTCATTTATGTGGCCACGTGAAAAAATGCCAGACCCAATGGGTGCAAGACGCCTAACAGATTATGATTGTAAAGTAGCCTATGAAAAAACAAATATAATTGAACCTCGTCAAATTAAAACACCTGACGATATTCGTCCGGGTACTAAAAAAGGTAAACTAGATCGTAAACCTGTTTGGGTTGTAAAAATTCGTATGCCAAAAACACTTATCAAAGACATTTTTGGAGGCAGTGTTGAACTTGATGATAATGCAAAAGATCAAGATGTTCTTAATCAAGAACAGGCAGGTGCAGCACCAGCAGCAGGTATGGCTCCAGCAGCACCAGCAGCACCTGCTCCAGTAGGAGGAACTATATAATGGGATATAGAGCCGGCGATCTTAAAGATCTTGTAAGTGAAATTTTTGAAGTTGATAGTTATCAAAGTAAAATGGGCGACGATGGAGATATTGTTGTTGTAAGTTTTAGTGTAAAAGAAACTCAAGCAGCAAAAGATCTTGTAGATTTTATTGAAAAAGGTTATGACTTTGTACTTGATGCTGATGCAACATCAGGAGAATTGCGTGAAGGCGATTACAAAGTATTTGTAGAACTAGAACGTACTAGACATGTTAATGAACATATTATGGAATTACTTGACGGTGTAGGTAAAATATCTGCACTTGAAGCATTTAAATTTAGATATTATAAAAGTTTTAAGAGTCACGATGCTAACATAGACAACTTACAGGAAATGGTTCCTGTAGACCGTGATACATATGAAATTGTTGTGAACGAAAGTAATATGAATAACTTTAAAAACTTCTTTAACAAAAGTTTTGTTGATAGTATCGAAATGTACGAAGATGACGAATTAGTCATTAAAAAAGTTTATGCAGATCCAGTTGGTTTCCGTGTTAAAGATTTTGGTCCAACACACAAAATCAACGAAACATTAGAAAAAATTAATATTAATGATTATGCAGAAATATTATTTTTAACCAAGTACATTGGAGACTACAACGTTAATAAATTTGGTAGTAAAACACTTACATTAGAAAATGAAGGACATACCCTTGTCGTCGAAAGACTATAAAATATACTACTGCAATAACTGTGGACACCCTAGTCACTGTGGTGTTCCATATTATAATGAACTTCAAAACTACAACGAACCGCCAATAACAATAAAAATATGTGATACCTGCAGATGCGGTACCTGCACTAACTTAGAGGATACAAAATGAGTTTTAAATTTGATTTTAAAGGACGTCAACTAGCAGACATACTACACATGGATAAAGATACTACCATGGAGTGGTGGGATGCTGTTGAAGAAATGTTACCAAAATATGAAATTGATACACCGGAGCGTGTAGCAGGATTCTTGGCTCAAACTGGGCACGAATCAAACGGTTGGAAAGTGTTAACCGAAAATCTAAACTACAGTGCAAAAGCACTTAATAGTTTATTTTCAAAATACTTTGCTAAAGCAGGGAGAAATGCAGATGACTACCACAGACAACCAGAAAAGATCGCTAATGTCATTTATGCGAACCGTATGGACAACGGTGACACAGCCAGCGGTGATGGCTGGCGTTTTCGCGGAGGCGGCATACTTCAGCTTACTGGAAGACACAACTATACCAAGTTCGGCGAATCAATTGGAATGTCAGCAGAAGAAGCAGCAGACTATGTAAGAACACCAAAAGGTGCTTTAGAAAGTGCTTGCTGGTTTTGGAAAACAAATAACTTAAACAAGTATTGCGATGCAAACGATATTGTAACACTTTCAAAGCGTGTAAATGGCGGTACTATCGGTCTTGAAGATCGTATAGATCATTGGGAACATGCCATGGCATTGTTTACTGGTAAAGAAGCACCTAAGCCTGTACGTGAAAGTGCTCCAGCAGGAACCAAACTACTTAAAAAAGGTAGTAAAGGTGAAATGGTTAAGAAAATGCAAGAAGTACTTGGTATTGATGCTGATGGCGATTTTGGTCCAGGTACAGAACGTGCAGTAAAACATTGGCAATCAGAAAACGGTCTAACACCAGACGGTATTGTTGGTCCTAAAACACTGGCTAAAATGGGAATCAGTTAATGAGTGACGGTGTTGACGATAAAGGTAAACTTGAAGTTAGCGTCCGTATACTAGGCAATGAACTAATTGCTATACGCATGGACGTAGACGATTTCAAAATGAAATGGCTTGCTATGGGTGTAATTGCTATTGTTGCTCTTGGTTGGGCAGCAGGTAGCTTTGGCCCACAGTTGATAGGAATGTTTGGAAGTTAAAATGAGACTTGCAGGATTATTATTAGTAGTTATTATGGTTATGGGTGGTATCGGTTATTGGTACTACAACGACACGCAGGCTAGAATAGCAATCCTGCAAGAAAACAATGCTCAACTTAATATAGCAGTAGCAACCAATGAAGAAACTATAAACAGTTTACAAGCAGACTATGCTGCTATACAAGCAGAAAACACTAGAATAAGTGCTGAATATGCTGCTATACGCAGACAGAACAGTATATTAGCAGATAAACTTGCTGATATGGATTTAGGGTTATTAGCATCACAAAGACCAGAATCAATAGAACGTGCTGTTAATCGAGGGACATTAAATGCAGGTAGATGCTTTGAATTATTATCAGGGTCTCCGTTAACAGAGGAAGAAAGAAATGCAACAGATGGTGAAAGTTTTAACAAAGAGTGTCCTTGGCTTTGGCCTGGTCCTAGCACTGACGGCGTGCTCGACCAACCGACCAGTACCGATTGAAGTAAGTGCTAAACCTATTGAAAAACCTCAATTGGTATTGCCTCCAGTTGACGAACTAAATCTACGTCCGGTAGAATGGATTATTATAAACGAAAAAAATCTAGAAGAAAAAATAGCAGAACTTACAGAAGGCGGAGCACCGCTTGCTATGTTTGTATTAACAGGCGATGGCTATAGTAATCTTGGTTTAAACTTTAGCGACATACGTGCTCTTGTACAGCAACAACAACAAATTATTTTAGCTTATGAAAGATATTATAAAGATGCAGAAGCTGCAATGGACAATGCTGTTGTAAACGAATAAATACACATATAATGAGAGGGCTAATATGTGGGAAATGATTGAAAGAATGGCCAGCGATCGCTTGTGGATCTATACAAGTATTGCTGGTAGTATAGCAGGTGCAATGGTACTTGCTTATCTAAGTACTACACGTATCGGACTTTGGGGTTATGCACAGTTTGATCGTATTGTAGATTATCTAGTAGAACGTTGGGGTTTAACGTGGCTAGAACAGCCAGAAGATGCATGGCGTAAAAAATATCCAAAAATTACTAAAAAAATTGACGCAATTGAGGAGCGTCTAAATCAACTTGAGGGCAATAAACATGATAACGGAGATGACATTTCTGGAGCGTAGTCTCCTATTCGCTAAACTTGCAAGTATAGCATACAGCGACGATGTAGACCAAGTCAAAAAAGATGTTCGTAAACTAGGTTTTACAACAGTAGAATTTTACAACAACGGAGGTGCTCAAGCATACCGTTTTATGAACAAAGATGATATTGTTATAGCATGTCGTGGAACACAACCAACAGAATTTAATGATATTAAAGCAGACTTAAAGGCTGCACCTGTTGTAGCAGAAACAGTAGGCAGAGTACATCACGGATTTAAAACAGAAGTAGACGAACTTTGGCCTACTGTTTCTGAAGATTTAGAACGTGTAGGAAAAACACGTAAGGCTTGGTTCTGCGGACATAGTCTAGGAGCAGCAATGACAACTATTATGGCAAGTCGTTGTGAAGATGATCCAGACATGCCTAACATTGAAGAAGTTTACACATATGGTTCACCACGCACAGGCTGGCGTAAATTTGTAAACAGTCTAACTTGCACACATCATCGTTGGGTAAATAACAATGATATTGTAACTAGAGTGCCATTAGCAATAATGGGTTACAAGCACGATGGCTGCGAACACTATTTGGATTCAAATGGGGTATACAGACAAAATTTAACAGCATGGCAACGTTTTAAAGATCGTTGGAGTGGCATGTTAAAAGGTTTAGCAGCTGGAGGCATTGATAATTTTAGTGATCATAGTATGGTCAACTATATCAAATATTTAGAAAATAATCAGGAGGGCCGATAATGGCAAGAAAACCAAAAACACTAGAAGTAGGTTCAGAATTTGAACATCTTGACGCAGACGGCGATGGCGTAATCACAGATGAAGAAATGGCCAGAGCAAGAGAAATTGCAGAGTTCAAGCATAAACAAGTTCTAAGAGAAAACGAAGATAAAAAACAAGATGCACAACGAGGCATGGCATGGTTTGCATTGTTTGGTATGCTACTATACCCAGCAGCAATTATTGCTACAAGTTGGTTTGGCATTGATAATGCAGCAGGTGTACTTGGAGATATGGCTCCAACATACTTTGTTTCAGTTGCAGCAATTGTAGCAGCGTTCTACGGGACACAGGCTTATGCAGCTAAAGGTGACTCAGGCAGCAAAAAAGACGAAAACTGGTAATCAGTTGTACAAATAAATAGTAATCCATGCGATAAGTAGTTGTATGGATTACTATAAAACACTAGGTGTAAATAAAAACGCTTCGCAAGACGAGCTTAAAAAAGCATATCGCAGATTGGCTATGCAAAATCATCCCGACCGTACTGGCGGAGATGACACCAAATTTAAACAAATAAATGAAGCATACGATACATTAAAAGATCCTGCCAAGCGTCAGGAATACGACAATCCACGACCAAAACAACAACAATATCAATACAATACTAATAATATGAACGATATGTTTAATAGTTTCTTTGGTAATCGTAGACGCATGGTCAGAAACAAGGATATAGCATTAAATATAAAAATTGAGTTAAAGGATGTGTTAACAGGAAAAGATGTAGTAGGACGATATACACTTGCATCAGGTCAAGAAGAAATAGCTACTATACGTGTTCCTCCTGGTATTGATAGTAATGTAACTATTCGTTATCATGGGTTAGGTGATAATGCAATAGCAGGTATTCCAAGAGGAGACTTACTTGTAAAAGTAATAGTTAAAAATAATAACACATGGGAAAGAGATCGGTTGCATTTACGCACAAAATGTGTTATAAATGTATTAGAACTTATTTTAGGCACAGAGGTTGTTATAAACAAATTAGAAGGCGGGCCTCTGTATGTTAAAATACCTCCAGGCACCAATCCAGGCACAATATTAAGTTTACCAGGCTACGGACTACCCGACATAAACACAGGTAAACGAGGCAATATGTATCTCGAAATCAAAGGTGTAACACCTAAAATAGAAGACAAAGAAATATTAGAAAAGGTAAAAAAATTACATGATGGAATTAGTTAAAGCACCTGACGTAATGCTTGAGACAGCAGTGCCGAAATTTGACACTGACAGTATGCATCCTGCACCTTTTGCACTAGACATGATTGATACTATGAATAAACATGGAGGTCTTGGTTTAAGTGCAAATCAAGTAGGACTAGGATTTCAAATTTTTGTTATGAAAACATTTCTTAACAAACAATACGGATCTCCTATGGTTGTGATTAATCCTATTATCAAAGGATTGAGTAAAGAAATTGAAGCAGGGGTTGAAGGTTGTTTGAGTCACCCTGATCTTATTTTAAATGTAAGACGTCCAATTAGTTGTATTGTCGAGTTTGATACATTGACAAGTGACTATAAAAATGTTATACATGTAGATACAAAGTTTGATGATCTTGATGCACGTATATTCTTGCATGAATATGATCATTTGCACGGAATTCAATTTGTTGACAGAGTTAGTAAATTAAAACTTCAGTTAGCAGAAAAGAAAAGAAAGAAAAAACTTAAAAGGAAAGTTAATGGTTGAACCAAGCAAAGAATTACAGTTGGTGTTTGACAAAGCTGTAAAAGACGCACAAAAATTAAAACACGAGTACGTTACACTTGAGCATTTACTTTTTAGTATGCTTTGCATCGATACATTTGAAAAATGTGTCTCTAAGTTTGGTGCAGACGTTAAATTTATGAAAAAAGATTTAGAAGAATATCTAAAAACTAAACTAGATGATATTAAAATTGATATTGAAAAATTTAAACCTAAAAAAACGCAAAGTGTAGAACGTGTTCTTAATCGTGCATTTACACAAGTTTTGTTTAGCGGAAGAACTATAATTGAAGTATCTGATGTGATGCTTAGTATTCTCAGTGAGAAAAAAAGTTTTGCACATTATGTTACACAAAAAGCAGGTATTGAAAAACAAAAGTTCTCTGATTTCTTAAATATTGAAAATGACGAAGATACTGGTGGGTATGAACGTGAAAACATTGGCATTGCCAACAAAGCTCTTCGTGATTTTACTACTGATCTTAATGCTGAAGTTAAGTCTGGTAAAATTGATCCAGTAATAGGACGCAATGACGAAATTGAACAGGTAGCACTAGCACTTGGTCGTCGTACTAAATCAAACGTGCTAATGGTAGGCGATCCTGGTGTTGGTAAAACTGCTATTGCAGAAGGTATTGCATGGAAAATTGAAAATAATCAAGTTCCTGATTTCCTCAAAGAATACAATGTATACAGTCTCGATATTGGTGCAATGCTTGCCGGGTCTAAATACCGTGGCGATTTTGAAGAACGTTTTAAACTAATTTTACAAGCCTTGCACAACAAGGGCAAAACTATTATGTTTATTGACGAAGCACATATGGTAAGCGGTGCTGGTGCCGGAGGCAAAGATCAAAGCAACGATCTTGCTAACATGCTTAAACCTGCCCTTGCCAAAGGCAACATCAAAGTTGTTGCGTCAACTACTTGGGAAGAATATCGCAAGTATTTTGAAAAAGATCGTGCTCTTATGCGTCGATTCCAGCGTGTTAATATTGATGAGCCTAGTGCAGAAACTACCAAAGAAATTTTGCGTGGTATTAAAAAATACTACGAAGATTATCACAATACAGAAATCACAGAAGATGCAATTGATGCAGCAGTAAAACTAAGTATCAAATATCAAACAGATAAAAAGTTGCCCGACAAAGCAATTGATTTAATTGATGTTGCATGTAGCCGTTTTAAAGTACGCAACATTACTGAAAACAAAGTTGTTACAGATGAAAGTATTCAGTTCGAACTTGCTAAAATGATTAAACTTCCTGAAGAGCAAGTTAAAGAACGTGAAAGTGAAAATCTTGCACATCTTGAAGAAAATCTCAAAGGTGTTGTATACGGACAAGACAAAGCAATTAAAGATATTGTAGATAAGATCCTTGTTGCACAAGCAGGACTCAAAGACGAAAACAAACCAATTGGCTCGTTTGTGTTTATGGGTCCAACAGGTGTTGGTAAAACTGAACTTAGTAAACAACTAGCATTGCAACTTGGTGTTGAACTTGTGCGTTTTGATATGAGTGAATATCAAGAGAAGCACAGTGTGAGTAAGCTAATCGGTTCTCCTCCGGGTTATGTAGGACACGAAGAAAGTGCTGGTCAACTTATTGAAAGATTGCAACAACATCCTAACTGTGTATTGCTGCTAGATGAGATCGAAAAGGCACACCCAGATGTTTCGCAGATTCTGTTGCAAATTATGGACAACGGACGTATTACAGGTAGCAATGGCAAAGAAGCAGATGCACGTAATTGTACACTGATTCTTACTACTAACCTTGGTGCAAGAGAAGCAGAAAGTAATGCTATTGGTTTCAATGAAACAATGTCAAAAGATTACACAGACGACGAATTAAAAAATTATTTCCCGCCTGAATTCCGTAATAGACTTGACGGTGTAATTACCTTTGGTAAACTTGAAAAACCAGTGATGCTTAAAATTGTTGGTAAGTTCTTGCTTACACTGAAAAATCAAGTCAAAGACAAAGGCATCGAGATCAAAGTTACAGACGAAGCACTTGACTATTTGGTCGATAAAGGATTTGATCCTAAGATGGGTGCAAGACCGTTACAGCGTGTTATTGACAACGACATTAAACGTCCATTGAGTAAACTTATGTTGTTTGGCAATATGCGTGATGGCGGCAAGCTCAAAATTGATGTTGTCAATGACGAGCTCGCATTAGAAAGTTTGGTAACAGAAAATGAAACTATATGAAAGTAACAAACTACACTATAACAAATACTTATATAAGTTAGTTATATCTAACCAATGTGCTAATTACTTTCGTACTGAATTTCAAAAAGACGGGCAGCTGAGTTTTGCCCGTCAAAAACTTGATCAGCTTTCAAGAGAATTTGATAGTAAAAAAACATATATTGAAATACCGTTTGGTACTAGATTTTTTGACAGGATACCTGTAGAGCATTACTACGATGCTATCGAAATATACAGATATCTAAAAAATAAAAAAAGCTATCAAGTTAGAGTAGAAACACATACTCTTATATTGTATAGTAATGATCGTAAATTTTTAATAACATTAGGTAATAAACTAAGACATCCTTACATAGAATTACACGAACCAAATATTGAAAATATAGAACTATTAACAAAACATAAAAATGTTATAATAGTTAAATCTACTCCTGAATATGAATTTAAAATAACATTAGGGAGAAAAAAAGGTTCACGTAGTTTGGCTAAATGGATAGAATCAAATCCAAAATTAGCCAAAATGGGAGACATTGCATTGTATGCTTGTTCTGAGGAATCGTATGTTAAGGGATATTATTTTTTTGTACGTGATGCAAAGACTTTGCTTATTGCACAAATGATGGTTGGAGATAATATTCAAAGAATTGATAGAATGGTCTTTCCTGATAAATAGTTATATGCCAAGTACAAGTGAAACAATATTATCAAACCAAACACACCCAGGAGACAGCACCACAGAGTCTATTACTGGTGACAAATACAAAGGAGACGGTTACTACGGACGTAGTGACGGGTTTCATACTGTCCAGTACAATGTGGATGGATTTATAGGTACAATACAAATGCAAGCAACCCTTGCAGTAACACCAACTGACGGTGATTGGTTTGACCTAGCATCTACAGAACATACAAGCGTTAATACAGATAGTACAGCTAACGGTTGGGGAAGTTATATATATAACTTTACCGGTAATTACGTATGGGTACGAGCAACAGTAACTAACTGGACTGATGGACGTATAGGATCCATCTTACTTAACCATTAAGGAATAACATGGAACATTTTGTAAGAATAGTTATGGAAAAACAAGAAACTCTAAACGAAGGGTTTAGTCATGATATTTTTCCAAATAGTGAAATTTATGAATCAGACATGGGAGCAACTATTTTTGAAATGCCGTTGCCTACTGCACTAAACGAACAAGAAGCAGCTGATTTTGCTCATAAACTAGCCGACTATGTTTTTGAAATGGGCTATGAAGATTTTGATATTGAAATATCAACCAATGAAGAAACACTAGACGAAATTACACTAGATGGCAATGACTTTTTTGAAGAGTTTGGTGTTATGTGGTACAACGAAGACGAAGATCTAGACGAAGCAGAGTACCAAGGACGTAAAGTTAAACTAGGCAAGCCAATGCGTGGCGATGTTAAGAAGTTTAAAGTATATGTAAAGAATCCTAAGGGCAACGTAGTTAAAGTTAACTTTGGCGATCCAGACATGAAGATTAAAAAATCTAACCCTGCAAGACGCAGAAGTTTCCGTGCTAGACACAACTGTGATAACCCAGGTCCGCGTCACAAGGCACGTTATTGGAGTTGTAGAAAATGGTAAAAATCTTTGAAATACAAGAAGTTGAAAAACAAGAAATTGAACAGCAACTAGAAGTTCCTAAGATCGATTATAACATTGCAGAGGATTTACTTACTTTTATGCGTAATAATCCTTTGTTTTATAGACGTGAATATTTTCCTACCATAGACGATTTTAAACAAGATAGAAATAAACAAACACTTATGCCTATGATTAAAAAAGGTTTGCATGCCTATTGCGATGCATACAAATTACCACATGATAGAAAAACACTACTAGGCAAAGCAGACATCGACGAAATTGTTACTGCTATTATGAATGATGATTTGGATGATTAATGGATATTAAAACATTACAACGATTAGCAGGCATAACAGAATTCCAGGGGTATAAACAATATACTCCTGAAAATGTAAGTATAACAGGCACAGAAAAAAGACGTATTGAAAGAGAACAAGGAATTAAGCCGGGCACAGACGAATGGTTTGAGCTTTGGTTTAGTAAACCACACCTAACAGGACATACTTTTAGAGGACGCAATAAAAAGTGAAAAAGTTTTTTAAACGTATTTGGCGAGGATGGTTTCCGCATCACTATCTCTACGTAACACACAGAGGTAAAGAATACGCTATGCACGTTACTAGTTTTAAAAAATTGTCTCCTAAAAAAATTGCAGGCTGGAATAAGGATAAAGAATACTTTGAATTAATTAGCACAGAGCCAATGGATTACTTTATCGAAGAATACAAGGATGATCTAAAATGAAAATAGAACACTTGGACGAAGGCGTAGGACGTATTGTAAAAGGTGTAAACACTACGCCAGACGTTGGAGTGGATCAAACTCGTATCGAAGCAGCAAAGTTTGGAAATAAAGTAGACAAAGACGGTTGTCCTCCTACACTAAGCAGTAAAGTAAAAGGCAAAAGCACAAACGTATTGTATAACTTGGGTATGGTAAAAGAACAACGCTACACAGCAGCAGAATGGGCTATTATGGAAGGCGGACATAGTTTAGAAGATACAAAAGTAGAACCTAAACAACCAGGTGATCTGTTTAACGCATTAGAAGAAAAATGGTCGCAAAAATACAAGCGTAGTATTAACTGCAATAATCCAAAAGGATTTAGTCAACGTGCTCATTGTGCTGGACGTAAGAAAAACGAAGACATAGAAGAAAACTTTGCTGACGGTAAGAAAAAAGGCAAAAGCAGACCAGGGCGTGTAAAACGTTCAGGTGCTAGTTGTAAAGGCAGTGTCACAAGTCTACGCAAACGTGCAAAAAAATATTCAGGTGAACGTGGTAAAATGTATCACTGGTGTGCCAATATGAAAAGTGGTAAGAAGAAATGAAGTTAAATGAACTTATGACATCGCCAAATGACTATGATCACGCTATTCAGCGTATTG
>Ga0181568_10002609_pt1 | contig 16427 bp, 14 predicted proteins | sample 101ome_20_FD_133758 | JGI IMG/M metagenome (GOLD analysis project Ga0181568, IMG submission 133758) | Coastal salt marsh microbial communities from the Groves Creek Marsh, Skidaway Island, Georgia - 101404AT metaG (megahit assembly) | ecosystem: Environmental > Aquatic > Marine > Intertidal... | reverse complement strand
TTTCCCCTCCACGTGGAGAGGTTGGCCACCGAGCGGGGAAAAGACCCTGCCGGAGCCATCGTAAAACTTGCCCATCCATTCCACAAAGTGGAGACGGGCTGCGTGAATTGTAGGTGAAAGGAGTCCAAGTGCAATCGCAAAGGCCTGGATACCGATCCAAAGAAGGAAGAAAACAACAACAAGCAAATAATCGCCTGCTGAAAATGCGTCGACCATGGATGCAAAGCCCATGGTGTTGCTGATTTCAGCGATTTTGACGCCTGCGACACCAACTGCCATGATTCGCAAGTAAGAGAGTGTATTTGCAAGAAGACCGAAGGTTTCGATTGGACCCATGATAACGCCACCAGCCCATCCAAATCCTTCGAAAATTGCGAGGGCTACGATGAGAATCAAGACACCTGCGACGACGACAAATGCTGGAATTGTTCCTGCAAGTAACTCGTTGTTTCCTTTCATGAATCCATAGATGTGAAGGAATCCGCCACCAAGAATCATCATCCAGCTGCCCTTCTCGAAGAAGGCTGCTACGATTCCGTGACCCTTCAAGACGTTGAAGAATCCAATGATGAATCCAAGGAAGAGGTGGAACACGCCCACATATACCGATAAAAGGACGTAATCGGTGAGAGCGCCATCTGCTCGATGGAATGGAACATAGGTGTGTCCAAGGCCAAGTGCTTCCCCAATACTGCTTGATTTGAATCCGTATGTCAGGTCTTTTGTCCAAGCATAGAACCCTTCCAGCGGAGACCATGATTCATCCCAAATGAAGCCAAAGCCTTCAGCAAATACAAAGCCCCAGAACATACACCAAATCCCCATCCAAAGAAGAACAGTTGTTGCATTCTTGCCCATTGGTTCCTTGGCGAAAGGTAGAGAGCGTAGCCAAAGGGCAAGCAGGACGATTACGAATCCGTAACCAAAGTCTCCAAGAATCAATCCATAGAGGAGCGGGAGTGTGATCATGATTAAACTGGTTGGCTCAAAGGTGCCGTATTTTGGACGGCCAACGAGGTCGACAACAAGCTCGAACGGTTCAGCAGCGCCGCTGTTTTGGTAAGCGATTGGAGGCTCTGGCTCTGCGTGATGATGATCATGCCCATCGTGATGATGGTGATCGTCTACGTGCTCTTCGATTTCAAGATGTGAAACCAAGTTCTTGAGTTTCGAGCGTGCATTTTCTGAGTTTGCTGTTGGGACCCAAGCATCGAGAGCAAATGCCTGGTTGGAAACTGCAAGAGAGGTAGGAGAAGTGAAGATTGCATCTTCTCGTTGGAGATATTCCTCTGCAATTACGAGGTTTGAACCATGCTTTTCGGCCCATGCATCAAGATTGTTTTGATTGGATTCCATTTTGGCTTCGGCATCTGCGATGGCTTTTCGGGCATCGCTTGCCCGCTGACCAGGCTTGCCTTCACCAGAAGGGAGTTGAATGGCCTTTGCATTGAGTTCTGCGAGTGCCATCTGTACCTCAGCAGCCTTGTTCGGTGCACAGGCGACTGCAACAAGTCCTGCAGGAGCGAGGAATTCAACATCGTTTCGAAGGTCAGCGAAAACTTTTGCAGCCTTGGATGAGTTTGCGGTTTCAGCGACATAAACTTCGACACCGGAGTATCCGCTGAGGAGATCGAGCGAAATGTTCAGAGGAGCGAGTTTCTCGAAGATTCGAACTTGGTCTTCGAGATTCGTGATTTCGGCTTCTGCCTCTCGAATCGCTTCAATGTAAGCAAGGGCTTTGTCGACTTCGGATTCAAGTTTCTCAGTCATTGCTTTAGCCGCTGATGCAGACATTGCTCCTTTAGCATTGAAGACTGAAACGTTGCTACGGACAGCTCGGACTTTAACGAGGAGTGCGCTGACATTGTCTGCATCTTCACCTTGGATGGCATGACCGACGCCAATTCCTTCCTCGAATTGAGTGTAATCCTCGATGTGAACGCAGCCAAGATCGGAACAAGCACGGACGATGTCTGCCATGGCGTCAACAGGGGCTGCTAACGTCATTCGAGACATTTGTACCGTCGAGAACATGCTACCACCTCATTGATTGAGCAATCTATCGACGATGAGTGCAACGGCTGCATCTTGCTTTGAACTAGCATCGGATTCAACGGATTCAACTGCTTTTGCTCCGTCCTTTTGAACGGTCTTGACGTTCTTCATGGCGGCGTCTTTGGCAGCATCGAGTGTTGATTGGATGGACGATTGTGCTTCTTCGGTTGCTTTAGCGACAAGTTCGGCAGCATCCCGGCGAGCATCGCTGAGAATTCGGCTTGACTCGGTTTGAGCATCGGAAAGTGTCTGTTCAGCAGCCTGCTCGGCTTTCTTAATGCTCTGAAGGACCTTTTCCATTCCCATGACAACCACTTCAAAAAATCCGACTGAGAGGGGGTTTATGAGGCTAATGGAGTCCTCAGTTCATAAAAATCAAGTGCCCTACTGCGGTTTTCGTCCACGGAAGCGGCTTGACATCATGAAGGGATACAGAAGTCGGCCGGAAACTTCCTGGAATCCTACATCTTTCATCATGTTCCTGTAGTATTTGTTGGTACCGTAATGTGTGTACGATCGAGCTAGCCCTTTCCAAGGGTGATCTTTGGTCTTCGTGACCCACCGAGCCATCCACTGCACGACCGTACTCATCCAGATTCTACCCGTCAGGCCATGCAGATAGTTTGCTTTTCCTGCATCACATATGACCAACTGACCACCAGGTTTCAAGACGCGGTAGATTTCTTCGAGACCTTTCTTTTTGTCTTGGAAATCTCGGAACGAAAACAAACAGAAGACCATGTCGAATGTATTGTCTTCCAGAGGTATGTCCTCAGCAAGTGCTTGGACGTATGCTGCGGGAGATTCTCCTCGTGAGGAGCGTGCGCTGTCGACTCGCTTCTTAGCAACTTTGAGCATTGCATCGGAAGGATCGAGGCACGTCACATCGAGACCGACGAGATCTTCTGCAAAACTTCCAGGCCCACAGCCAACCTCGAGGACCTTCATTCCTTCTGTTGCATGATTTCGTACATTTCGACGCCACCGTTTGTCCTGACCGAACGTCATCAGTCGGTTGACTCGGTCATAATTTGGAATTGTTGCTTCAAGTTGTTCCTCAAGCTCCGTCCATGCATCAAGGTCAATGCCGGACGGGTCGTATCCTCCGGTCGAAGCACGCTTGGACATGATTCACCCGCATCCTCCGCCCCCTTTGGAGGTGTCGCTCAGCCCATGAAGCAAATCAAGCGATACGTTCGACGGTTTCCGGAGTAATTCCTTCTTCTGGCGTTACACGGAAAACAAGCATCTTGAGATTCTCTGGAGCGTTTCTAAACTTGGAGACGATCATGGATGTTTCGAAGTCAGAACCAATGGTTCGCACACCGAAGGTAAGTACCATGTCAGCAATGCTTGATAATTCTTGACGAATGGATGGTGACAAACCGTTCACAGAGACCATAATCAAAAGAAGGCCACGGTACATCTGTGTGTGGGCTTGCAGCATACGAATCATCGCTACAACGCGCCCTGGGTCGTCACGCTGGAGGAAGAAATCCAGACTGTCGATTCCTGCTCTGAAATAAGGCCCTAAAGCCATGATTTCATTGGTGATTTCAGTCAGATAATCTTGCGTCGAATCCTCAACAAACCTGGTTTGAGCCAATCGTTGAATGTCTTCCAACCGGAAGCCTTCCAGACGGTATCGGCTGGCAAGGAGTTCTCGCTCCAGAACATTGGCATTGTATTCTTCACCGATGGTCCGTACGTTGATATCAAGCGGCCATCCATACTTTTTGAAGACACGAACAATCTCTGGTTGTGCTTCGTTCGTTGAGACATACAATGTGTTCTCTGATTCCTCAGCAGGTGAAATGAATTGTTTTGCAAACAATTCTGCACCGGAACCGGTCTCCGTGAAGGCGACCATGGTAAATCCACGAGGGACGCCCCCATGCATTTCATTATCGAACTTTGGAACGCCAAAAGATCCAACTTGTCCGAAGAATTCCTCATCTTCTGTATCAAATGTGATGTTCTTTCGCATGATTCATCCCCTCAGTGAATAACCACCTGGCCACGGTCGACCAAATCTGTACAATACAAATCAAGATTGGAAAGGACCAGTGGCGGAGTCTGGTCGGGTACATTGAGAATAACGGAGAGTACCTCCCGTTGTCGGAAAGTATTGATGAAGGTGTGCAGATATTCAGCAAGCATTCGATCTTCGTTGTAAATTGCCAATGCATTGACGCTATCAAGGAACACGAAATTTCGCTGAGTATTGGTGGTTCGCAAAATATAGAGTGTTCGAAGAAGAACAGATTCAAGCATAATTGGGCTGTCGACAAAGTGGATGTTAGGATAACTAACATCGGTCCCTCCAAGGATTCCAGATGAAACAAGATCGATGAATTGAATGTTGGAAACATCGACACCTATCGATTCGAAGGCTTGAATGATTTCAACCGCACCTCTGCTTGCTGAGATGTAAACGCCGCCCATCTCGAACATTTGCATCAACGGTAACATCGTGCTCGCAGTGACCATGAAAGCATTTGAGTTCCCACAACGAACCTGAACTGAGCTGTTGAGAGAAATGGTTGAGAGTTGTTCTGCAATACGCTGGTCAAGTTCAAACATAATCAAGCACCCCATCTGGATGCTTTATCACTTTGAGCACCCCACTTCAGCATCGGCGTGAGCATTACGCCAAGCGGCGTAAGTTCAATTGCGTGTTTGGCACGACTGTGCGACGTACCTCGCATCTTCACGACCTGGAGGAATCGGAGCAGGTGGCCCATTCGCTCCACGTCGCCCATGACAACGATGCCATCTGCAATTGCTTCTTCAACACCGAACGAGGACCAGTGAGCGTTCTCAGTGGCAGATGTGATTTCTGAAATAAGAATGGTTGTGCAACCGAGTGTTGCTAGTTTCTTTCCAAGTGTGAAAAGGAAATCTCGAATCAATTGTTCAGACTTAATTTTGTAACACAATGTGGTAACAGAATCGATAACAAGTCGCGTAACACCAATCGTGTTAACGATGTCTGTGATGGATTTGATAAGAGCGTGAACGTCGTCCAAATCGAATGTCGATTTGTCAAGGCCGAGCCAAGAATACAGGACGTCCATGTCGAAAACGTTGATCAATCCTGTATCGACCATGTTCATGTCAAAGAAGGCATACTGACGGATGTTTTCAAGCAACTTGACCGATGGTTCGGTTGCAGTAAAGTGAGCACACGCTTCACCAGCAAGAGCGCCTCGGACAAGGAACTCCATGCCCAATGTTGTCTTTCCAGAACCACAAGTTCCAGACGCCAAAACTGTTGAACCGTAAGGAATTCCTCCTCGGAGAATTTCATCGAGACCGTGAATGCCGGTCACACAGCGGTCTCGGGAATATGTCGATGCGGCTTGCACGGCTATCGCTTATCCCAAGCCAACCGAGTTCATGAAGCATTGGATGGTTCAAAGAACACATCTCCGGGCGTGGCGTCCGTCTGAACAGACCATGAGGAGGAAGACATCGTACTACCCCCTTCCCACACTATGACTTGATTGAGGCCCATCCACAAGCCAGTTTGGCCTCCCCATTCCGCCTTTGCAAAGGGGATTGGATTAACCTGCCCTGGCCGAGTAAATCGCAACTCAACGCTTCCTGATGCATCACCTAAAAGATTCATTGAACCCGTTCCAAGCAATCCATATTGGCCCAAATCGAACATCTGGGATGCGTTTCCTTGTTGTTGTGATGCCAAGGAACCCGTGAAAAGTGCAACGGAATAACCTCCTATGACTCCGTCTTGAAGCAAGACCTCATTGGAAGTTGAACCAGATGAAGTGTTGAACGACCAACCATACAGGCTCGTTGCGAAAGCGTTGTCGTTGTAGACTTCAATCCACTCGGGGCCCCCGCTGATTGGCCTTGACATAACTTCTGTTAACAATAAATTCTCGTTGGATCTACTCGCATCATGGACCTCGAGGGTGATAAGGATTAACTCAGAACCCATTCGAACCGTGCTTGATGCAGTCGAGGCCATTCGAGCGTTGTCAATATCTGCACCTCCTTCAAACAAATTCGTTCCAATGCGAGTTTGGTTGTCCGAGGAATGAATCGAAATTCGCAAAAATGCAGTGAGTTCCTCATCCAAACCAAGTCCTTGGGAAAAACCCATGAGAGTTACGTTTGAAAGTGCTGATACACGCTCGATGTCAAGTTGATTGTTGCTCATCAATCCAGTTTGGACACGCCCTTTCTCAAGTACTTCAGCGCTTTGCACATGCCAATCTTCCGTTGAATTTGTGTAGTCAAATCCATCATCACCGTCACTTGGCACAAACCATCCAGAACTGCTGGTGAGGCGGTCCAGGCCGGAAACGACAGCTTGGTCCACCTGGTCAATCTCAGTGTCGTTTGAACCCATTTCAAGTTGAGCCAAGGACATGAATGCAGTGAGGATCATCAGAAACAAGGTGAACGCGGAGAGGAATTCGATGACAGCGGTCAAACCGTTATCATCATCACGGAGTTGTGACCAATCTCCCCCTCCCATGCAATGACCACAACGAGGGATGTCATGAACGTTGCCAAACAAATTGGTGTTTCGAACCGGTTGATTTTACCCTGATTTATGCGATGAGTCTTTGAATCATCCATGCGACCATGGTATGATGACAGGAGCGGAGCGAATGGCTGTTGCAAAGAAAAAAACGAGCTTAGGCTTGGTTTCGTTGATGCTCTTGTCGCTCTTTTCGGTGCTTCTTGCGGCACCGACAGCAGCAGCGATTGAGCAGATTGATCTCGCTATCCTGCAAGGTCAAAGTCCTGTTGAGGATCGATATTATCCAGCTTTCGACCCAATCACGTTCTCAGCCGAGGTCGAAAACCAAGCCCTCAGCCCTCAAACAACGACGCGTTCCATGAATTGGTACATTTGTTCAGGGATGAAAACCGCTACACAATGCGTTTCAAATGATGTTGCAAATGGCCAAATCAACATCAATGGACTTCTTAATGGCGACACTGGAAACTTTAGCGATTCAGCACAATGGTTCCCGAGTGGTGCAACAGGAACCTTCACTGTCGTGTTCAAGTTCACCTACGCAGATGTAGATACGAGTGATGATGTCCTTTCGTACAACATCAATCTCACTGCTGAATACAGTGATGTATCTGTAGACCAGGACCAAGATCCTCGTGAAACACTCTCCAATTTGCATACCTACAACGGTGAATTTGTTTTGAATACCGATCAAGATTACGTCATGACTGTTTCTGGAACCGCCCATACCTGTGGAGAATGTGGGCTAATCGCCTACATGGGTTGGAATCTTCGAGAACTCGATGGCACCCTTGTTGCTACGGCCAATCAAAGCGTAACCAATCTTCCCTCTGGTGGTTATGAGCAGGTCTACAATACAGCCCTTCCGGCTCTGAATTATTCAGTACCAGGGAGATACATCTTCGAATTCGGACTCATCGATAGCGCAAGCGCCTTTGACGGAGATCTCAACGATTACAACGATCTTGCTCATATTGAAATCGTCCTCGACAATACTCTCGACTTGCGGATTGCGAGTATGTATCCTTCTCATGACCCGTCGTCTCCAAATTACTACTACGGAGAAGATATGTTGTCGGTCGACGTCGAGAACATCGGGAATTTCACCGTCGAAGACGTAAGCATCTCCTTCGAAATGTTCGACGCAGTTGGCGAGTCCGAGTTTTTGGACACCTGCACCATAGACAAACTCGCCCCTGGAGAGGCATCGACTTGTATGTTCAATCTGACCAAGGTGGGAGAAGGAAAAGAACTCCGTATGTACATGCCAACCACATTCAATGGCAGACCTGATACAGCTCCCTCAGACAATACTTTGATCGAGTTTACGTCCATTTTGGCTGGTGAAATACTTCCAATCATCACAATGAATTCTGTATCAGGTACCTACACCACTGCAGACACAATCGAGTTGACTGCGATTACGAACAACGTTGCTGCGGCACCTTTGAATTACACTTGGTTCATCGATACTGTCATCGAAATAGGTACAGGGAAATCAATCGCTGTCAATGCTTCCTCGTTCCCATTGAAGGACTACGACGTTATGCTTTACGTCGAAGATGCACTTGGATTCAATGCAGAAGCTCATGCGACAATCTCAATCATCGATGAGGTTGTTATCGATGAACAGCCATTGATGAGCGGTTCAGCGGTATCGCTTGACAAAGCACAGTTCCTCTATGATGTTCTTCTACCGATCGAAGGCTTTGATTACAACATTGCTGGAGGAAAAGAGCCGTTGATGATCATGGAGTTTAACGTCATGCAACTTGACAACGAACTTCAACCCGCTCAACTTCAATCTCTCGAACTTGACGTCAATCTCTCTGCATTACTACCGGATTCGATTCCTCATGATTCTGTCGAATTCCTCGAACTCATTTCATTGGATGACACCTATTGGGATTACCTTGAATCACCAGACTTCTTCAGTTACGATGGTCTTGAAACGATTAGCCTCAACCTTTACTCAAACACAATCGTCCTTATCATCGGATCTCTGCCAGAACCCAATGTTTCTCTCGCAAACCTTTCTCACAACAAATTGGTTGGAGGTGCTATAGAGCTCACATGGACGCCACAGGGAGATATTCTGAATCCTTACCTCGGAGGATGGCAGATCTTCAGGCTCACCGTCGACGAATCCGTCGGTACGATTTTCCCCGACCCTGAAGTCGAGACCAATCTCAACCTTTGGAATGAGTTGTTGGCCGACAGCGGCGTTGAACTTGTCCCAACGGATTCGGAAGGTTGGATCGACCCTGTGCCTCTTGAAACGGGAACATGTGCCTCCTATGCGATTCTACCGACCAATCGCGCAGGTGTCCCAGATACTTCGAGAATCAATGTGGTAATGGGGGATGACAATTCACGGCTTTGTGGCGATGCCTTGCCACCAACAAGCGCTGTGTCCTCATTTGCATACACGTATCGATTCACCAATTCAACGGAGTGTTTTGACATGCAACAAGACTGGAATGCGTGTTATGAATTGAACATGACATGGACATGGCCTGCCAATGAAGAAGACGGTGGAGTTACATGGAACATTTACCGAATGGACACCCAACCTGCGAATATCGATCTCAGGTTTGTCACGCCCCTTGTGACTAGCCTCGTTGGCACACAGGGCGAACAGGGAACTTTCAACCAATCTGGTCTTGAAGCCGATGGAATTCGTCCTTTCCGAACGTACTATTACGTGCTCGCTCCTGTCGATTCCAAGGGTAATGAGAACACCATTGGCCTGCCAAGTGAGAACGTTCTAAGAGTGAAAATTGAAGACCAATGGTGGGAATACAATCAGCATTTGATTCCTGAAGAGCCTGCTCCTCCAGAACCTCCGCTCGGCGTACCATGGTTCCAGGATGTCATGGATTACACCAAGGTTGGAGAATTCCAAACAGCAGGTATTGCGGTTCTGATTCTCGTTGTTCTCAATGCGTTATTCATCCCAATCACGATCAAGCGTCGTGCTCGACTCAAGCGCGTTGTCGCTGCAAGAAAACGCAATCAAGCAACACGGAACATGGCCGATGAGTTTGAAGATTTCTTCGAGTGATTCGGTGGAGAAGAGCACCGTCATATTCATGACTAAATTGTTGGTGGCTCGTTTCGCTGCGGTGATCGCATAGCCTGGCCATTGCGCTGGATTGCTAATCCAGTGGGTTAAGTCCCTCGGGAGTTCGAATCTCCCTCACCGCGCCATTTACGCTATCGGACCTAGAAATCCTAACCATGTTGGAGGAATGAAAGAAATTACAACCAGTGAGAAGAACATGGCTCCAAGATACCCTAAGGATCTAAAGAACGATTTTGCAGCTTTCGGCATTCGCCCATTCTCATCGAGCGGCTCATGAACATCGATTTGCCACACGGATTTAGCATACCAAATCGTGAGACCGCCTGCAACAAAAGCCCAGAGCAAAGGAAGGCCGGATTCTGGCCAGAAACATGGAACTGAGCCTAGCAACAACAATCCGACACAATAGAACTTCGATTCTGTCACCGTACGTTCCGCTCCTTTCACCTCGTTCATCATGGGCACGTTTGCCTTGGCATATTCACCCGACCGATACAAGGCAAGCGCCCAGAAGTGCGGAGGGGTCCAGAAGAAAATCAACGCAAACAACATCCATGGTATCGGTGAGCCAAGATCAAAGGGATTCATCGAATTGATTGAATCCGCAGCAGCACCTGCCCATCCAATCAGCGGCGGTGTTGCCCCGGCTGCACCACCAATGACGATGTTTTGTGGCGTCCTACGTTTCAACCACATTGTGTAAATGAAGACGTAAAATCCAACGGAAAAGAACGACCAAAATGCTGCCTTCCAGTGGAGGAGGAAGAACAGCGAGGAACCTAGGATTGCAATGAAGATTCCAAACAAGAGCACGGTTGAGGGTTGAAGTTGCCCCATCGGCAAAGGTCGGTTCTGGGTTCGACGCATTTTGGTGTCAATATCACGATCGTACCACATGTTGATGGCGTTGGAACCTCCTGCAGACAGTGTACCGCCAACCAAGGTGATGAACGAGGTCCAAAAGGTGTCAGACCAAGTACGCTCGATATCGATAAGGTCGTAGCGTGCAAGCGAATCGTGAACCAAGATTGCACAAATTGCTGTAATTTGTAGCAGTACTATGACTCGCAATTTCATCAATTTGATCAGTAAAGAGGCCAATGAAGGCTGATCTTCACTCATTCACTCTCACCAACAACCGATTTTCGAAGATAAGCCAGCCTCAACATCATCAGAGTTACAGCTGCAGCAATAAACGATGTCACACCGAAAACAAGGTGGAGTAACGATATGAATTCTGGGAATTCTCGAGAGTCGGCAAGAACAATGTACATACCACCCACAAAGACATTCAGAATCCAGAAACCAGTGACTACTTCTGCAGCCCTTGAAAATCCTTCACCTTCCCCAGAATCTCTTGCATCCGTACGAATCTTTGCAGAGGTTAGAATCAAAACCAATCCAACGACAGCCGCACCAAATCGGTGGACCATTTGGACCAGTATCCCTGGACCGTCCAAGCTTGGAAGAATCGAACCTCGACACTTTGGCCAGCCGTTCGGGAAGCCAATGTTGCACGCTTGGTTGTAATTTCCCCCTGCTGTGCTCGAGACCCACGCACCCAGAATCAAGAGGATGAATACGGAAGCAGCAATGTTGACCAATCGATTTTTCTGACGATTCAGAAATTCCTTCGATGTTGAAAGGAACTCCCAATCTGCTCCTTCATGTGCCCGCATTGCAATGTATTGCCACACGAGGAGGGACGTGAAGATGCTCGCCAGTGAGAGATGCATAGCCACTGTCCAATCAGCGTTGTCAAAATACACGGTAACGGCACCTGCAATTGCCTGAACGATCAGGAGGATAGCTGAAACCACTGCGAGATTACGTAATCCCTCTCCATACTCTGATTTGAGTTTATGAGCCATAATCGCATTGATGAGTATTGGAATCGCTATGATCCCCACGAGAAGGCGATGGAACCATTCAACGAAGATTTCGAAAATGGTGTATCGATGCTCGGGCCCGCGGCTGTCAATTTGATCAGGATTTGCTTCCCAATAGGCAGTTTGTTCCGCTTCATCGACCATAAATCCCCAAGTTCCAAAACATTGAGGCCAATCAGGACATGATTCTCCCGCATCGTGAATACGTATTGTACCACCAACCACGATGATGAGCAATGCCATCACCACAAGAACGAGAGGAAGCGTCGATGGTCGCTTCCACCAAGGCTGGTCCATGTCAACCCGTGAGGGCGGCCCTCTTTTAACAAGACCCTGTGTCCACGTACCATGAGGAAGCCAACGGCTCTGCTAGCAACGCTTCTCCTGACTGTAATTCTCTCCTCCCAGTCTGTAGCCCACATCGGACATTTTGGCGAATATGCGCCTGCAAAAATGTACGACGTGCGTATTTTTGATGTTGAGTGCGCACTCGGTAATGAAACATGTTCCTCCGAAGAAACTACCCACTTCATCGAGTATTTTTCAGCGGATTGGTGCGAACCTTGCGCACTCGTCTCCGAGGAACTCGACTCCCTTAACCGGACCGACACAACGATCATTCAGCATCACCCGTCTCCTGCAGACCTCCACTTCTATTCAGAATCCAACATCCGATTGTACGAGACGTACGGCTTTTGGGGTGTTCCGGATGTCGTCCTTAATGGAGAAGGGCTTCTTGTCGGCCCATCCCAGTCCAATGAATTGGTCGCCACACTCGATAACTTTACGCGAGAATGGGAGGGTTTCATCGAATTGACCATGACCAATGGGACACTGCATTGGGAAGCAGATGATGGACACGTCGTTCATGTTTGGATCACCAAAAACCGCCCTCATGAATACACATTCGAAGATCAACCTCTTGTTGTCACCGACCATGCTTATTCGAATGTGACGGATGAAGTCTTCAACTACACCAACGATACCAACGAAACCGAGATGCCTTACCACGTTTATACCAGTTCGATGAACATCTCAAATTTGCTGGATGAGAACGTCACGAGCATCGTTGTGACGCTCGAAACCCCCGGCCGCATTCCATTGACTCGAGCCTCGTCGTTGAGTGCACAAGGTTATGATTTGGTTGACGAGGGGCCAAACGACTTCTTCCCAACAGAACCGAGAGAAGGTAGTGAACCTGACCTCGCCATAGCAGTCTTTGGCTTCTTGCTTGCAGCAATCATTCCAGCCTTCATCATGTACATCCAAACGGTCCGCAAGCAAAAGAATCTTGCCGACGAATCGGAATGATGAACTTCCGATGGGTTGAAGAACAGGACCTCAGTCGAAACACTGCGACGGTTACGTCGTTAGGTGAAAAAATGGTCAAGCCAGCACGACTCCACACACGTTTTGAAAGAGCCCGAATCATTGGTGCACGTGCACTCCAAATCGGAATGGGCGCCCCACTTTATGCGAAGGAAGACGAACTCCGTGAAGAGTTCAAGGCCGAACTCATCTCCCTTTACGGTCTCGAAGAAGCAAGTGTCCGCTTCGTCCTCGACCCTCTCAAGATTGCTGTTTATGAGTACGACAACGAACTCATCCCAATCGATATCGATCCTCACCTCGATGAGTGATGCTCGGTTAGGCGAATCAAGTGACATTTGATTCAGACTACGAACCATTCTTTCAACCACCAGGTTGGGTTATTGGTCCTGTATGGGCCGTTCTTTACACAACACTTGCAATGAGTTTCATATCGGCTTTAGGTAAAAAAGAAGAGTTACAACAGTTCAATCTGATTGTCGTATGCTTCATCATTCAATTAGCACTCAATCTGGCATGGCCCTCAGTGTTTAATTCTGAGCAATATCTTCTCTCATTGCTGATGATCATTGGAATGGTTGTCTTCTCAATTGCTTACGTGGTTCTCATTCACGATACAATTCCAATGGCATCTCGATTGATGTGGCCATACATCGCTTGGGTTTCCTTTGCAGGCCTCATCAATACAGCTTACTTGCTTAATTCAATGAAGTAGGCACACTATGTTCGCCGACGCATCAACATGGCAAATGTGAACAGCATCAACCATAGGACTGCATAAGGTGAGACGACAGTTCGTGATAAGTCCATGACGTCTTCCAATTGCGCCCCTGGACCGCCCTCACAACCGGGAGGTGGTGGACCAATACCTGGCCCCCAAGTGACACCATGCCCTGAACAGTCTGCTCCATTGCCACCACCGGAATCAAGTTCAGCTTCTCCGTAGTAGCAGATCAAAAAGTACGGGAAGCCCATCTCACCATCTCCATTGACCATTGAGGAGTGATAGTGATAGATTCCCTCAGGGAAGTCAGGAGTGGGCCCGTAATGACCATTGCAGACATCAAGATGCCCTAATCCTTCTACATACTCGTAATCATCGATTCCATTGTAGCCTGTTTCGCCTGGTTTCAAGCGATATGAGCTGGTCATCTCGACAATGTTCATGTCATCATCATAGCCCCAGAAACCGTAAATTGGATATCCGTCCATAGCCACTCCAATGACGAGGGAATGATTTCCATCAAACGTATTATTGGCAACGACAGCAGGCGTACTAATGTCGTAATCATGCATATCTTCGCCATCTTCAGGATGCCAATGCAAACAATTTGCATCTGCATGGTAATGGTAAGTTCCTCCTTGACCGGCATGAGCATGACAAACACCGAGTTCAATCGGTTGTCGGTCTTCAACGTAAACGCCGTGATGGCTTGCAACTGCATCTCCACCAGGGCCATCCTCCGGACCATAGAACGGAACGCCATTGATGGCAATGGCAACTTCACCCAAAGCCGCAGCACACTCGTAGTCACCTTGCGCTTCCGGGCAGTTTGTTGCATCATGCCCACCCGCTGAATCGTTGACTGGAGAACGTGGAATCGTCCATTCATAATTCTGGGCTCGTGCACAATCATTCGCTTGCGAACAGGCCAAGGTCGACTCGAAATCATGGTCGGGTAGACCATTGCTAGTGATTGTAATGTGCGTTTCATTCATCGTAATGCTCACAGAACATTCCAACGCTTCCGTTTCAGTCGTGGTCATGTCGTCGACAGGAGCAACGTTCTGGCCTGGCTGACATCGAAAGACATCCATCCAAAATTGACCCATGTCCGAGGAATTGTACGCAGGATCTGTCGGTTCTTCTGGCCCCTCTGTCCCGTCCCCATCATCGTCCGAATTGTTTGTGTCATCTGTTGTGTTGCCATTTTGACCATCGTCGGTTTGATTGGTTGTAGTGTTTCCTTGGTCGATTGTTTCGTTGCTTGTGTTGTTTGTATCATCACCTGTCTCATTGTTAACAGGGGGGGTGCGGTCAATCTCAATGGTTGTCACATCTGAAACAGTATTCTCTGTTGAATGGCTTGCAGTAATTGAAATTGAAACAATTCCACCAGCATCTGATTGAATGAAGACAGACCATTCTGCTTGGGCGTTGACTGAAACACTCTGTTCAGTGCCAGAAGTCACAGATACGGTTACCGTAACTTCGGATGGATGCAGGTGTGCAACAACCCCATCGATCGCAATAGTAGAGCCATCATCGACCACATTCGTAATCGTTAATGTTGGAGCAGGGTGCGTATGTACTGCATCATGTGGATCAACAAAAATGCATTCATATCCATCAGGATTTGATGTATTTTCGACTAAAACTTCACCTTCGGGACAGGTTATTCGTTCAACGTCATTCAAATCCGAATTTGTATCTTTACTTGGATTGAGGAGAACGAGAACACTTCCACCGAGAATAAGCACAAGCACAATCCAAACAAGGTCACGTTTCATCTTTTGATGCTCATCGAGAGAGAATTTGAAGGTTTTGTACTCTGGTTCGAGTCTGAACTCACGTTCGTGAGTAAAACAACTGATTGTCAATGACAAAAAGATGTTATAGTGTTAAGGAATAAGAAACCTGTGCAGCCTCCAATTCCAACCGCAGCAAACGCCAGCGCGCTCTTGCAACTTTCGAAATTTATTCCAACTTATATGGGATATTCATCAAAACCATCGAATGATGACGACAAGGAATTACGTGAATATATCCGCCTCGAGTGGACGAATTGCCGGAAAACAATCGAATCACTAAGAGTTACAACTCAGGATAAAAAGAAAAAAACCGATCTTGATACTCTTCTCACAGAGGTAGACGTTATTGAATCAGAATTACGAACGTCCCCGACCGGGGCAATGGCAAAGAAAATCGACAAATTGTCTTCAATCGACCAAAAAACACTTGATGATTTGGTTCAGATGGATTTGGCAATCATCGAGATTATCAAAAACATCCAAGAAGCGATTTCCAATAACTTACAAGCTACCGATGAAGAATCATACAATGGAATTAACGAAATTTTATCACAGATTACTGAATTCAGAAGCAAATACAACGCAAGAAGGGCAATCATCAATGGAGTGCCACTTGACGTAGTTCAAGGAAAGAAAGTGAAGAAGCCGATTAAGTGGGTCCAAATTGCATCGTTAGCAATTTCGTTACTCGCCATCGGAGTAACAATTTATTTTAATTTGAGGTGATTAAATGACGTATAAATGGAGAACAAACCCTGAGATAATTGCACGCCTGGTAGAAACAGCATCAATATCCTCTTTCCGATCCAAGGACATTGTCTTGGAACCAACCGAGTCAATGACTATATTACAAGACGGGAAGATTGTTGATACGTACACTGAACAGAGAATGAGTAAGATTGTCGGCGGGATTGGCAAAAAACTCTTTTTTGGAAGAAAGCCCGAGGAGAAGTTCCTTTTTACGATCAACACACCGTTCAAGCTTCAATATGAATTTGATTGTAGGTCACTCGATGCTATGGAG
>Ga0181568_10002599_pt1 | contig 16463 bp, 14 predicted proteins | sample 101ome_20_FD_133758 | JGI IMG/M metagenome (GOLD analysis project Ga0181568, IMG submission 133758) | Coastal salt marsh microbial communities from the Groves Creek Marsh, Skidaway Island, Georgia - 101404AT metaG (megahit assembly) | ecosystem: Environmental > Aquatic > Marine > Intertidal... | reverse complement strand
CCCCCCAATGTCACGGGGGAACTTCACATGGGGCATGCCCTCAACATTACCATTCAGGACATTATGGCCCGCTACAAACGGCTCACCGGTCATCGCGTGCTATGGATTCCAGGAACCGACCATGCTGGGATTGCGACTCAAAATGTGGTGGATAAAACCCTACAAGCCGAGGGCACATCGGCGGCGACCATTGGCCGAGATGCCTTTTTAGAGCGCGTTTGGGAGTGGAAAAACAGCACAGGAACCCGCATCACTCAACAAATACGACGGTTGGGTGCTAGCGTGGATTGGCACTATGAACGATTTACCATGGACGATGGCTGCAAAGCCGCCGTTAATCAACACTTTGTTAATTTATACAACCAAGGGTTTATTTATAAAGGGGAATACATTGTGAATTGGTGCCCCAAAAACAAAACCGCACTCAGTGATATCGAAGTTGAATACAAAGAAGTGGATGGCCATTTATGGCACATGAACTATCCCTTATCTAATGACACGACGCAGTCCATTTGCGTGGCCACAACTCGTCCTGAAACCATGTTCGGCGATACCGGCGTGGCCGTTCACCCCAACGATGAGCGATATGCCCACCTTATTGGACAATGCGTTCGAGTCCCATACACCAACCGCGACATCCCCATTGTGGCCGACCGCCACGTGGATAAAGATTTTGGCTCCGGTGCCGTTAAAGTAACCCCGGCTCATGATCCCAATGACTTTGAGATTGGAAATCGCCACAACCTGCCCCGCATTTTAGTTATGGATGATGCGGCCATTATGAATGAGAATGCCCCGTCGCAATACCAAGGGCTGGACCGGTATGCTTGCCGAAAACAATTGGTCAACGACCTTGCCTCGGATGGATTTTTAGTTAAAACCGAGCCCCATGTTCACAATGTTGGCACCAATTCCCGAAGTGGCGAAGTGATTGAGCCCTACTTATCCACTCAGTGGTTTATTGACATGAAAAAACTCACCGCTCCAGCCATTGAGGCGGTCAAAAACAATGACATTACCTTTGTCCCAAAGCGATGGGAGAAATTATATTTTGAATGGATGGACAATATTCGTGATTGGTGCATTTCACGTCAAATTTGGTGGGGGCACCAAATTCCAGTATGGACCTGCCAAAGTAATCCAGATTGTGATGTGATTGTATCCACCACCACCCCCACTGTTTGCCCGCACTGCGGTGGCACACACTTAACGCAAGATCCTGATGTTCTGGATACTTGGTTTTCGTCCGCATTATGGCCCATGTCCACCATGGGATGGCCAAAGGAAACCGATATTTTGGCCAATTATTATCCCACGGCTGTGTTGGTTACAGGCTATGACATTCTAACATTTTGGGTATCCCGCATGATTACCATGGGCCTATTTAACATGAAAAAGATTCCGTTTACCCATGTTTATATTCATGGCTTGGTTCGTGATATTCATGGCAAGAAAATGAGTAAATCTGTGGGCAATGTCATTAACCCACTGGATATCATTGATGACTATGGGGCTGATGCCCTTCGTTTTGGCATTGCGTCCTTATGCACCAAGGGGGGGCAAGACATTAAACTTTCCATAGAAAAAATTCAAGCCAGCCGAAATTTCACCAATAAAATTTGGAACTTTTCTCGATTTTTGGACATGTGCTTAATCGACGCGTCCTCCCCCATCGACCCCATGAGTATTCCAACCCCAACAACCCCCATTGATGAATGGGTGTTGGATCGATTAAACCATAGCATCACCATCGTCACCAATCACCTGAACGATTACAATTTTGCAGCAGCTGCCGATGAATTATGGGAGTTCACATGGAATCAGTGCTGTGACTGGTATGTTGAAGGCATCAAAGGCCATAAAAATGCCTCACTGCCGGTATTAACTTATGTTGGATTTCAAACCTTAATCTTACTTCACCCCATCATGCCCTTTGTCACCGAGGCCATTTGGAAATCACTCGCCAAACACCCCAATGTTTCTGAAGACAACCTAATGGACACCATTCAACACGCTGAATGGCCAACCCCATCGGCACCTGTAAACCATCAGTGCTTGGCCAAATTTGACACCACGTTTCAAGTGATTCGTGAAATTCGACATCTTATTAAAACCGCTCAGGTATCCACCAAAGATCCACTAACCGTGCACTTATCCCATGCGGATCCGTCCGTTCAAGAGGCCCTAAGTGCCCAAACGAACTTAATTTCACAATTAACAAAAGTTACTGACTGCCACATTCACCCAGCACCAATTCGTATCACAACGCCCCACAGCCAATCTGTGGCTGCCACTGTTGAACTACAATTGGTATTGCCAGCCATTGATATTGAAGCAGAAAAAAAACGCCTTGCTGCCCAACATGGGCAATTACTAACTCAAAAAGATGCCTTAACCAAAAAATTATCCAACGATCAATTTATCGCCAAAGCCCCGGCCCAGGTGGTCCAAAAAGTTGAACGTGATTTTAATAATATTGTATCCGAACTTACAGCCATCGAGCAGCAACTTGCAACATTTAACTAACCAGCCATTATTTAAAGAAACGCTGACTCAACTCAAGCAAAAAGTGGCAAGACGCGGCATTAATTATTCGCTGGATCGCTTAAACAGTGCCTTATCAGTCTTAAAAAACCCTCACCACCATCTTCCCCCAACGGTTCATATTGCGGGAACCAATGGCAAAGGGTCAGTAGCCCACAGCATAACTCAGGCGTTACTTCAGAAAAACCACGCAACACTAACGTACACATCCCCACATATCCAATGTTACACGGAACGATTCCAAATCAATGGCATACCCATCTCACACGATATGTTTTGCGATCTTTTTTCTCGCGTGTCCCACTGTGACACTGACGATGCACTCAGTGAATATGAAATGCTAACCCTCATGGCCTTTGTTCTAGCCCAGGAACTGTCCCCCGATGTGTTCATTCTAGAGACCGGTCTTGGTGGGCGCCTTGATGCGACCAATGTGATCCCCACATCCATGGCCATCATCACGGATATTGGTCTTGATCATACCCATATTTTGGGCGATACCGTCACGGATATTGCCCGTGAAAAAGCTGGAATTATTAAAGAAGTGTCTCATGTTGTAACACATCTTGACCACGCATCTGATGTACTGGAAATTATCAAATCCAAGGCCAAATCTCAATCGGCCACCTTGCACTGGGCAAATCAAAAACAACGCTTCCAAGATCGAAATATGGCTTTGGTTGCCACTGCATTAACTGAATTTTTTGATATTGAATCCCCTCAACTTTTAATTGACAATGTGTCAGCACCATTTGGCCGCCTAAGCCCAAGCAGCTACCACGGCACCCCCTGCTGGATGGATGTGGGGCATAATGCACATGCGGCAAGAGCCATATTAAATAGCCACCCAATGATATCAGATTGGATTATTGGCATGACGAAAGAAAAAGATATTACCCCTGTCCTTGATTGTTTAATGGACAACAATCAAAGCGTTAGAATTTGCGAATATCAACCTCATATTTGCCACCACTACAGCATGCTTCCAGATCGATTTCAACGGCATGCATCACTTTGGTTGATTGGGGATGATATTGAACCTAACAGTATATTCTTTGGATCGTTTACATTTATTGAGTCACTGCTTCACGAGGCCCCCAAATAATGATCTTAATCGATAAGACATTGGTATTATTTACAAATAATCGTCATAAAGTTCATGAAATTAAAACCATTCTTAATTTAGAAAATGTTCACATACTTTCATACCGGGATATATTTAAAGATCCAGTAGATGTGATTGAAGACGGAACAACCTTTGAAGAAAATGCCATTTTAAAAGTCAATGCCTTGCCCGATCATCCCGATTATATTTATTTGGCTGAGGATTCAGGAATTGAAGTGGCTCACTTGGATGGGGCCCCTGGCATTTATTCGGCTCGGTATGCCGGCCAAAACGCAACACGTGAAGACATGTGCCACAAATTATTACGAGAATGTTATGGTTCTGGGAATAGAGATGCGCAATACCGTGCTGTTATGGCACTTCGATTCCCTGATGGTCAAATTGATACATTTACCGGTATTGTTCGTGGTTCATTGGCCCATGAAATGATGGGCGATGGAGGGTTTGGATACGACCCTGTTTTTATTCCAGAAGACCATGATATTACCTTTGCACAAATGGATCCAGCTGAAAAACATCAATTATCCCACCGTTTCCATGCACTGATGAAAGTTAAAGAGGCCCTTGAGGAACACTAACCCACCAAAGATCAGCACCCCTAACTATCGGTTCGCTTTAGATTTAATAATTGCTCGCCAATTGTCTTTCTCAATTAATTAAAGTAAAAATGACCACCAAAGGAAACCAATGTTTCCATATCTTCTGTTGAAGAAATATTATACCCATACGCTTCATGTTTTCGATTGGTTTTTGCTAAACTGACTTCTATATTCCAATAAAACTGAGATCCAAATGATAACTCAATCCCCAATATGGCTTCAATTGATGATTGATTTTTATGTTTTATTTGATCATATTCTATTACTGCGCCTTCATCAAATTTATTTGATGTATTTGCCCCACCAACCCCAATGTAAATAATGGACAAATTATCTTTCGAAAGCAACGTTTCTTCAAATTCGTAAAGAAGTCGGTAACGCATGTTTGAGTGGTTCTCGTCACCTGTTTTTGTCGCCCATCCTGTCACTTGCATTGCCAATCGATCAATGGGATGGACCTTAATGCTAACGCCTGATCCAATGCCGCCAAAAAGCCCGCCAAACCCGATGTACCCCCGGGTTGCTTTCCTTAATCGCTGTTCTTCTATCTGTTTAGCTCCGTAATCTATTACCGATGATGTGCCCTTTTTTATGCCAACAAATTCGTTGGTATCAACGACCCGCTTGTCCCCAACACCAATCACCACCGTTTCTTTATATGTAACATTGTTATTAACCTTAATGCTAAGTACATATTCACCAGGTTCAATTTCGAAATTACTTATATCACCTCTACCAATGGAAACCCCATTCAAAAAAACCTTGCTATTCTCTCGATTATTTAAAACGGTTAATGATTCTGCAATAAGTGAGGATATGCTAATTAAAAGAATGGCGATTACCTTTTTCATAAAAAACTCCTTTGATTGATATTAATCTGATAGATCTATTTCTTGCCTGATTTCATACACTCGCCGAATATAGCCATCTTTGAATGAGTTAGATAAATTGCCATTGTAACTAAAGGCCAATTTTAATATCAACTTATCTGGCTTAAAGCTTGTAAAATCACCGGATAATAATTTTCTAGTTAAGGCATTACTGTTTGAAATACTGTATTCTTTGCTTTTTTCGCCATTCGCACCTTGAACATAGGCAATACCAGTCATTTGATATTGAATATTGGCGCTATTGATATCAAACCCTACATAGTTTGATGAATCAATGGATGCCGTGTAATTTTGAGTCACGCTTGCTTGTAAGTCCCTTGGATTATTGGCCAGCTTTATAAAAAACGTTGGATTAGGCTTAATTTTAATTATACTCTCAAATACTTGTTGTTCATCGTAAAGCCCCTCACCTAAATCAACAAGAACTTTGTATTCAACTGAATCTATTAAATCCGTCGACATGTGTATATTTTGATTATTTTTATTCAAGGGATTGTCGTTTAACTTCACTGATTGCAACTCTTGCTTAATACCATTATCAAACAAGCTTACGGTCACTTCATGTGTTTCAGGATTATTGTTTAAACGGGATGTTTTGAATTCAATATTTGCAGTATATTTTTTTCTTCCTCAATATTTAATACATCACAACCCGACATTAACGTTACTGCAATTAAAATTAAAAATCTCATCGTTCCTAAAAAATCACATTTTTTGAGCCCACTGTCAATGATATTATTATTTGTTAGTTCAAGTGTTTAATTGTATAATGCCAGTCATGCAAATCACTGTGTTAAAGTCTAAAATCTCATACGCAACAATTACTCAAACGGAGTTGTATTATGCGGGATCGATAACCATTGACGAAGACATTATGGACCAGTCCAATATTCGAGAAAATGAATTGGTGCATGTGGTTAATGTCAATAATGGTGAGCGATTAGAAACGTATGTAATTAAAGGAAAACGAGGATCTAAAATTTTTGCATTGAACGGGCCGGCCGCTCGAAAAGGATCGGTTGGCGATCATATTCATATTTTAAGTTATGCAATCATTGCATCTGATTCCAACTTAACCCCAACGCTTATTAGTTTAAATACTTCCCCATGAGTAGCATTCGACCCATTACGTTTCGAAAAAGTGCCCATGATATTTTTATTGGAAAGTGTTCACTAACAGAACTAGCCAACACATATGGAACCCCTCTTTATGTTTTGGATGAGGCAACCATTCGCCAAAACTGTCAATTATTTACTCGAATTCTATCCGAACACTACCCAAATTTTTCAATTGCCTATGCATCGAAGGCTGGTTTAAATATTGGGATTTCAAATTTAATGGCATCAGAAAACATTGGCGCTGATGTTGTATCTGGGGGTGAACTCTTTACGGTATTAAATAGTAATATTAATCGCGATCATATTTACTTTCATGGGAATAATAAGTCCAAAGAAGAGCTCAGTTTAGCCATAACACACAATATTCGTTTGGTGGTTGATAATCATTACGAGCTTCAAAATATTCAAACCATTGCCCGCCAACAAAATAAAAAGGCATTGGTTATGTTCCGAATTAAACCTGGCATTGAAGCACATACCCATGACTACATTAAAACGGGGCAGATGGATTCCAAATTTGGCCTATCCTTCAATGAGGCCCTGCCGTTAATTTCAGATGCTCATGGCTCAGACTGGGCTGAGTTTATAGGCATTCATGCACACATTGGATCTCAAATCTTTGATATGGCCCCTTATTATGACCTCATTGGCATTTTAATGGAATTTATTTCTGTGATTCATTCAGATCTTGGAATTACCGTTAACGAATTAAACTGTGGTGGAGGTTTTGGTGTTCAATATACTGAAAATGATCATGCACCAAATATATCTGAAATTATTTTAAATATGGCCACAGAATTAAAACTCTTATGTGACTCAAAGCAACTGCCACACCCTCGATTGATTTTTGAGCCTGGACGATCCATTATTGCAAATGCTGGGGTGACAATTTATACCGTTGGCGCCATTAAATCCATCCCAGATCATGAAACCTATTTGTTTGTTGATGGCGGCATGGCTGACAACCCTCGCCCAATGATGTACAAATCTGAACATACATTCGATATTGTCTCTCCAACATCATCGCATCGCCAACAATACACCATTGCAGGAAAATTTTGTGAGTCTGGCGATATTTTAGCTCGAAATGTTGAATTACCAATGACAAAACCTAACCAACATATTGTGGTTTATGGGACTGGCGCGTACAATTATTCCATGGCATCAAATTACAATCGCTTTTGTAAGCCCGCCATGGTTATGGTTAATTCCGGCCAATCTCATTCTCTGATTAAACGAGAAACCTACAAGGATATCATTCGCTACGATGCCACCTGAACTAAATATTACCCCAATTCATATAATTGATGTCGGTTGTTTATTAGGGCTTTCTTATTTTTTCTTTTCAGTATTTCGACGTGCTCAAATTCAAAATATATTACTAATAACCATCGGCTTTATTGGACTTTATTCATTCAGTAAAATGGTTGGCCTCATTATGTTAACATGGTGTATTGAGCGATTATTCATTGTATTTATTGTCTTTATAATGATTATTTTTCAAAATGAGATTCGGCGAGCATCAGAAAAAATTCGAAGAGGCACATTATTTTTCTCAGCTCAATCCAAAACAGCAAAACAACCATTGTTAATCAAACGCATTTTACAAAGTGTCGAGTTTTTGTCAAAAAATAGCATTGGAGCATTGATTGTATTAGAGCAAAAATCACTATTAGACGAATATACTGAATCTGGAATTAGCATTCATGCAAACCTAACATCTGAATTGATTTGTTCTTTGTTTTGGCCAGGATCACCGACCCATGATGGAGCCATCATCATTCGTGGCAACGAAATTTTAACCGCAGGATGCCTACTGCCCTTGACCAATTCTAAGGTGTCCGACAAGCGACTTGGGACTCGTCACATGTCAGCCATTGGCATTAGTGAAGTCACTGATGCATTGGTTATCGTCGTATCGGAAGAAACAGGAACCATTTCTGTTGCAGAAGAAGGAAACTTAACGCGATTCTTAAACCGTGAAGCACTCGAAACCCGTTTATTTAATTTGTTCAAAGAAAGCACATCCTAATGACAATACTTGATTGGAAAGATAAATACCGCCAACAACAACCCATTGCACTACTAACGGCCTATGATGCCACCATGGCTCAACTCATTGAATCTGTTGAAATGGATGGCATTTTAGTGGGGGACTCATTGCGACATACGTTTTATGGAGATAATACCACCGTAACCATGTCACTGTCTGATATGATCTACCATACCAAAGCCGTAAAAAATGGAGCTCCAAAAACGCTTATTATCTCAGACATGCCATTTATGACCTATAATATTTCAGTTGAAGAAACACTGCGCCATGCCACTCAATTGATTCAAGCTGGAGCCCATGCCGTTAAGTGTGAAGTTCGATCCATACATGTACCGACCATTGAGCGACTTATTCAAGAAGGAATTCCAGTCATGGGACACATTGGACTTCAGCCTCAGTATATCCACGAAACTGGCGGCTATACCATTAAAGGGGCTTCCAATAACGAAAAAAAAGAACTATTGGATTTAGCCATGCGGTTATCTGATATTGGGGCATTTGCAATTGTACTTGAAAAAGTTCCAATCGAGGTTTCAAAAGAAATCACTGCTGCAATTTGTTGCCCAACCATTGGCATTGGCGCTGGGCCCCATTGCTCTGGCCATGTGTTGGTAACGAATGATTTGCTGGGATTAACGCCCAATTTTTCGCCTAAGTTCTTAAAACGCTATTTAAATGGACGTGACCTAATTTCTGATGCACTTCGCCAATTTAAGTCCGATATTGAATCAAGAAAATTCCCAACCAAAGACCATGGATATTCCAATGAAACTTTACAATAGCCTAACAAAAAAAGTTGAGGATTTTACCCCAATATCTCCGCCGAAGGTCTCCCTCTATGTTTGTGGAGTCACGGTATATGACTATTGCCATTTGGGGCATGCCAGAGCTTATGTTGCCTTTGATTTATTAAAACGCGTATTGACTCACCAAGGGTATGACATTGTTCATGTTCAAAATGTAACGGATATCGATGATAAAATTATTGATCGCGCGAATGAGCAAGGAGAAGACATCCAAGCCTTAACTGAGCGATTTACAGCAGCATGCAACGAGGATTTAGCCGCATTAAATATCGTTCCAGCCAATCATATGCCAAAAGCGACGACCCATATTCCGGACATGATTCGTCTGATTCAAAATTTAATTCAAAAAGATGCGGCTTATGTGGTTAATAACAGCGTCTACTTTCGAATTAAATCAAGCTTGGATTATGGTGAGCTTTCTCATAAAGCCATTGATGATCTTCATTCTGGGCATCGCATAGATGTCGATCACCAAAAAGAATCCCCGTTGGACTTTGTCCTTTGGAAACCAGCAAAACCTGATGAGCCCCATTGGGACTCCCCATGGGGACAGGGGCGACCTGGGTGGCATTCCGAATGTGTTGCCATGGTTAATGCAATATTGGGCCCCCACATAGATATTCATGGTGGGGGAGCAGATTTAAAGTTTCCACACCATGAAAATGAATTAGCTCAAGCCAAGTGCGCGTATCATACCCCGTTTGCTAATGTCTGGGTCCATAATGGGTTTGTCACCATTGATAACGAAAAAATGTCCAAATCATTGGGGAACTTTTTTACCTTACGTGATATATTTAACGATCATTCCCCAGATGCTGTTCGATTTTTTCTAATGCGCACGCATTATCGTGCGCCACTTCAATACTCAACGGATGCTTTATTGGACGCCACTGCGGCATATAAAAAATTAACATCGGTATTTGATATTGTTCCCAATTCCCCCATCCCCTCCCACCTCACCCCATTATTCGATGGGATTAAAACCCGCTTTTGGGGAGCATTATCACATGACTTAAATGCATCAGAAGCCATCTCACATTTATTTGAACTGCATGGGCTTATTCATGAGCACCAGTGTGGCACCGCGTTGTTGCATGAATTGGGTTCTGCAATCGGACTCTTTTACAAAAATAATTCTGAAATTCCCCACGACATCCAATCCATGGCGGAAGCACGCTGGACAGCAAAAAAGGCAAAAAATTTTCAAGCAGCTGATGAGCTTCGATATCAAATAGAAACGGCTGGGTATGTTGTTGAAGATAAGCCTGACGGATATCGTGTTCGAATTGCTTAGCCTGACACTTTTCATTTATTAACCCATCTCAACCTAATGGGTTGAGCATTTTAATCGATAATTTTCATATATGACAAAAGTATTAATACTTGGCGGGGGTTTTTCTGGTGTTGGCGTTGCTCAAAAACTTGAAAAACTGATCACAAAAAAAAACAACCTTGAAATTGCAATGGTCAGCGATAATAACTATTTCATGTTTCAACCCATGCTCCCAGGGGTTGCGGCGGGGAGTATTGAAGCTAGCCATATTGTTAATCCTATTCGGCGACTATGTAAAAAAATAACATTCCATCGTGCAAGCGTTGATGAAATCGACATGGAAAATAAAAAAGTTAAAATTGTAGAAAAAGACATCACACGTCAACATTGGTTGGAATTTGACCATTTGGTGATTGCAATGGGATTATCCACAGATATGACTCGGGTTCCAGGAATGAGTGAGCATTCCTTACCAATGCGGACCCTCGGAGATGCCATATTTTTAAGAAATGAAATCATTAATAAACTAGAAATGGCATCCATAGAATCTGATCCAGAGGTAAAAAAACGATTGCTATGCTTTGTATTTGTTGGTGGTGGATTTAGTGGGGTAGAAACCATGGGTGAAGTTGGTGATATGATAAAAAGTGCGCTAAAAAACTACCCGTCCATTTCTAAGGAGGACATTCGATTGGTTTTGGTTCATTCTGGGGACCGAATTCTAAAAGAACTGGGGGATAAAGTCGCCATATTTGCCCAAAAAAAATTAGTCAAGCGAGGCATGGAACTTTACCTTAACATGCGGGTTCAAGAAGTTTCTCCAGATGAAGTCATTTTATCCAATGATGAAGTCATTGCATCACGTACGGTGGTATGCACCACTGGAAATGCACCACACAAAGTATTAACAACACTTGATTTTATTAACGACCGGGGGCGGCTTGATACTGATGAGTATTTTCGAGTGGTTGTTAAAGATGCGTCTGGTAATGTTACGCATACCTTTGATCATATTTGGGCACTTGGTGACTGTGCCTTTACGCCAAATCTAAAGGAAATCAAAAAAAATCCTGATGCCCTATGCCCACCAACGGCTCAATTTGCAGTTCGTATGGCACCAGTTTTAGCTAAAAATATTACATCGACCATTAAAGGAAAAAAACTGAAGAAGTTTTCTTTTAAGGTGCTAGGCCAAATGGCTGTTATTGGCCACCTTTGTGGGATTGCTGAAGTCTTTGGAATTCGATTTAGTGGTGTGCTGGCCTTTTTTATGTGGCGGGCCATTTATTGGGTCAAACTACCGGGGATTTATTGTAAATTCCGGGTCCTATTTGACTGGATTATCCATGCATTCTTTCCGGTTGACATCACTCAATTGGATGTTTATCGAACAGAAAAAGTTGATCGGTCTCACTATCAAAAAGGCAGTTATGTGTTTAAAGAGGGTGACATTGCGGATTATTTTTATGTGATTGAAGAGGGACAGGTAGAAATTGTAAAGTCAAATCCCGATAACACTGAAACCATACTCGCTATTTTAAAAGAAGGCGATAGTTTTGGAGAAATGGGACTCATGCAAAAAGCGGCTCGATCCGCATCGGTTCGTTGCATTACACCCGTTGGATTGCTTAAAGTTAGCAGAGAAGACTTTAAGGCGCTTACAGGGTCATATTCATCACTTCGTGATCAATTAGAAACTCGGGTCAATGAAATTAAAAAAAGCAATGCAGAAAATATTGGTATTGTTGATGAAATGTTGGACCCCTTAGCCTCAGGCGTGTCGAGTGAGTCTATAACCAATGATTTGGATTCGGCATCAGATGGATCTGATGACGCAACATCCACCTCCATTGATTCAACGGATTCCCCAGAGTCTCAATCAACCCAAGATGAGGATATGCCGCCTAAATTTTCAGATGCATTTGAAGAAAATTTAAACGACAAGTCCGCGACGACCCTATCTGTTCTTGAAAAAGAGCTTGAAAAGAAACTGTATAAAGAACCCAGTAATCCCACCTACCTTCGACAATATGCAGAACTTCAAAATCATTTAGGCTATATTGAGAACTCACTAACCTTGTATTATCAATACATGGCCATGAGCCCCAATGATGTTAAAATTATGGCACGAATTGGAGATATGCACCGACGACTTAGTCAATATGATAAATGCATACAAATATTAGAAAAAGCTTATGCCCTGGACCCTAAAAACCAATTCATTATTTCTAATTTAGCAAGTGCTTATCGATCCAAACGACAATATAACAAGGCGAAAGAACTACTCTCGAAAGGAATAGAATTTAATTCAAAAAACCCCAATATTATGGTGTTGCTTGCTCAGTGCCATAATAAACAAAAGCAACCTGAAAAAGGGGAAGAAATTATACGAAAACAATTGTTTATTACCCCGCACCATGTTCCTGCGCTCATTGTTCTAACAGAATCGTTATTGCTTCAATCGCGCCATATTGATGCCGAAGTCTTTTTAAATCAAGCCGATCAACTGGATATTCATAATAAACATAAAGGCCCAATTAAAACATTGCGTCGCATTATCCAAAAGAGTTATGATCAACACCTTGTTGGGGACTCAAGCGATTTATCTTAAAAATTTTCTCATTGATTTGACAAGCAATCATAGGGTTTCTATACTTACACTAACGATTAAATACGATAAGGAGTCCATTTAACACATGGCTGTACCAAAAAAAAGACGATCAAAATCAAGAAAACGAACCCATCGTTCATTATGGAAGATTGCCACCCCTACATTGGTTCAATGCAAACAATGTAGTGCATATCATGTTGCCCATCGAGCATGCACGACGTGTGGGTATTACAACGGCGTTCCTGTGATCCAAATCAAACAAAAAGCCGATAAAAAAGAAGGGTAATTAATTCCTTGATACGAGTTGCGCTTGATGCCATGGGAGGGGATCATGCTCCTCATGAAATCATTCAAGGGGCTCTGCTTGCCATTAACCAATTTAATGTCAACGTTATTCTTGTTGGGGATCAACAATTGTTAAGCACATTAAATATTGATCACCCAAACATTTCTATTGTTCACGCCAGTGAGTCCATCGACATGGACGAACCTCCCCTTCAAGCCTTCAAAAAGAAAAAAAACTCCTCCATTCATGTCGGATTGCACCTTGTAAAAGATGGTAAAGCAGATGCCTTTTTATCCGCCGGTAACACAGGAGCAGTCATGTCATGTTCTCTATTTATTCTGGGTCGTATTCCAGGGGTTGATCGACCTGCATTAGCGTCTGTTATCCCAACAAAAAAAGGGCATGCCTTAATGCTAGACATGGGATCCAATGTCGACAGCAAGGCCATTCATCTTGAACAGTACGCCATGATGGGGCACTTTTTTTCATCTCAAGTGCTTCATGTCAACAATCCAAAAATTGGATTAATTAACATTGGCGAAGAAGAAGAAAAAGGAAACCAGCTAACCCAAGAGGCTTATGAACACTTAAAAGAAAATCCGACCCTTAATTTTATTGGAAATTTAGAAGGCAAAGATATTTTATTTCATAAAGCAGACGTCATTGTTTGTGATGGATTTGTGGGAAACACATTATTAAAATTTGGTGAAGGACTGGTAGATTTTATTCTCAGTGAAATTAAAAATGGTATTCAAACATCTTCTCCATTATCAAAACTTGGTGGATTATTACTTAGGCCTGTATTTAAGCAAATTAAGAAACGCATTGACTATGAAGAATATGGTGGGGCACCTTTATTGGGAATTAATGGGGTATCTCTTGTGGCTCATGGTAAATCTAAACAAAAAGCCATTGCAAGTGCAATACGAACCGCCATTGAATCGGTTGAAACCGGTATGATCAATAAGATATCCACGGCGATTCAATCTGAATATGTCCACCAATAACGCCATTGGGATTCTATCTGTTGGGCATTATTTACCAAATGATCCCGTATCAAATGATCACTTTGTAAATCGAGGGCTCGATACATCTCCAGAGTGGATAGAGACACGAAGTGGTATTATTACTCGACATATTGCAGCTGATAATCAACACACCAGTGACCTTGCTGTTTTGTCTGCCCAACGCGCACTCGATGCATGGTCAGGTGATCAAACACAACTTGATTTCATTATTGTAGCAACAGCCACACCAGACCATCAGGGATTTCCATCCACGGCTTGTTTGGTTCAGCAAAAGCTCCAATTTGATCACCCCATCGAAGCGTTTGATATCACTGCTGCATGCAGTGGGTTTGCCTATGCGCTAAGTATTGCTTACGCAAAGATCAATGCCGGTTTAAGTCAATATGGACTCATTATTGGGGCTGAAACATTGAGTCGCCTGGTCGATTGGTCTGATCGGCGCACATGCATATTATTTGGTGATGGTGCAGGGTCGGCCATTGTGGGGCCCGTTTCATCGGGTGGATTTATTGGATTTAACCAAGGGGCCGATGGTCAAGCATCTGATATCTTATGTTGTACGCCTCAACCGCATGCCGAACAATTTTCTGGATCCCCTTACCCAGCAGCAACGTCAATGATCCAAATGGATGGTCAAGCCGTATTTAAAAAAGGAACTCAGGTGGTTGTGCAATCATTGCGTGAATTAATGGCAACAACAGGCATTGCTATTGATGCAATTGATCATGTGGTGTGTCACCAAGCCAATCGGCGAATTTTAGCTTCTGTAGCCAAACAACTTGGCATTCCTTTTGATAAATTCATCATTAATATCGACCGCGTCGGAAACACATCTGCAGCCTCAATTCCGCTGGCGTTATGTGATGCCGTTGGTCATGAGAAGATTCAACCAGGAGACACTGTCATATTGGTTGGATTTGGGGCAGGGTTTACTTGGTCGAGTATTCTGTTAGAATGGAGTTAATTTTATGACAAATGTAAATCTTGTTTTTTCTGGCCAAGGGTCTCAGTTTGTTGGTATGGGACACGACTTTTATGGATCAAATCAACATTCATCCGACTTATTTAATCGTGCAAATGATGTATTGGGATACGATTTAGCCTCTATTTGTTTCGAAGGGCCAGAATCGACTTTAAATCAAACCCAGCATACACAAGTCGCCATTTTTGTTGTGAGTGCATGTATTTTTAATGCGATTAAATCCTCGTTATCCATTGCGGGTATTGCTGGTCATAGCTTGGGGGAAATCACAGCTTACTATGCCTCAGGGGTTCTCGATTTTGAATCTGCACTTCAAATTGTCATTAAACGTGGCGAGCTAATGGCCCAAGCAGCCGATCAAACACGTGGTAAAATGGCTGCGGTTATTGGACTCTCTGAATCAGAAGTGTCCGCCCAACTTGCTGGCATTAATCAGGTTCGCATTGCAAATTACAACTCCCCTGTTCAATTTGTTATTTCTGGGGAGGTGACTGGCATTGATACCGCCATTCAAAACTGCACTGCTGCTGGGGCAAAACGTGTGGTTGAGCTTCCAGTATCTGGCGCATTTCATTCTCCTTTAATGGCAAGTGCCGTTCCCCCATTTCAAGACATGTTAAACACCATTACGTTTCATAATGCCACAATACCCATTGTATTGAATCGATTTGCTCAACCTGAGTCCAATGGAGACGCATTAAAAACGAATTTGTCAGAGCAAATTCAATCCCCAGTTCGTTGGATTGAAACCATTGATTATTTATCACAATCATCATCGTCCTTTGTTGAGGTAGGCCCAGGAAAAGTTTTGTCTGGTTTAATCAAAAAGATTAATCGAGATTATTCGGTCCAGTTTACATCAACACTGGCCCATGTTGATGAAACATTTGGAGTTGAAATGAATGAGCTTTAAAAATCAAACCGTTATCGTTACTGGGGCAACCCGTGGCATTGGACGATCCATTGCTGAATCATTTGCAAACGCTGGCGCTAATATTGCCATTTGTTCTACAAACAATGAAACAGCCAAGGCTGTAGCTGAATCACTATCCAGTTCATATGATGTGCCAGCGTATGGACAAGGGGTGGATATTAAATCCATGGAAAACGTTACGGAGTTTATTAAAAATGTCGTCGATCAATTTG
>Ga0181568_10002597_pt1 | contig 16465 bp, 11 predicted proteins | sample 101ome_20_FD_133758 | JGI IMG/M metagenome (GOLD analysis project Ga0181568, IMG submission 133758) | Coastal salt marsh microbial communities from the Groves Creek Marsh, Skidaway Island, Georgia - 101404AT metaG (megahit assembly) | ecosystem: Environmental > Aquatic > Marine > Intertidal... | reverse complement strand
TCAGGCGAATGGCGCCATACACCCGGGTATTGATTAAATAATCCCAGACCACTTTTCCATTTTTATCGTATTCTGTGACCACACCGGGTTGCTCAGAACAAACGAGCAATGTGCCCTGCCGGGTAGCACGGGCCCAGCGTGTATTCATTGTTCCACCTGGCTTAAGATTAAAGGAGTGTTTTAATTTCCCGGATCGATCCACATTGATCACACGCCCTACTCCACTCTCCACAATCTGGGTATATCCATTAGCCAATCGGGAAAAAGCATGAACATGAACCCGTTTACCCTTGTTACCATTGGATATGGCACAATTGTAGTTCATAACGATTTTCTTACCAAGGGTAATTTCCTTAACATCCTGCCAGGTCTCATGGAAAAGAATATTTCCATTGGACAACATGTGCACATCGTGATGTCCGGCATGGCCTTTCGCCTGACCCGCTGTTTTGTAGGACCATAGAACATCTCCATCAGCCTCAGTGATCGCTAGTATATTTTTCCCGTACGAGGCGCTGACCAGAACCAGTCGGTCTGCCAGTAAGCAGGATGCATTTATCAAAATAAGGAAGAGAAAAACAACTTTTGAATACATATATAATTGGGGAAAGAATTATTTATAATTTTGAAATATCAAATATGCCCCGTATTTCAAAAGTATGTCAATCGAGTAGTCGAATAATTGAAAATGAAAGATCAGGCACAAAAGACATGCCAAAGTCTACCCGATCTACTTTCTTATCCTTTTCACGATTGAATATAAATTCCTGAAAATGCAAACCCAGTCAGTAAAGTCAGCGACTGGAGGGTCGACGCTGACCGGTACGACGACGTAAATTGCCAGCTCTCTTATTCCCCTCACCCGAAGAGTTTTTCGGGCGAAAGGAAGAGCCTCCCGATCCACTCTTGTTTTTTCTTGGATTTGAATCCCTGGTTGGAACCGGGACTTTGGAAAGATTAAAACCGGACACTTTTTTTCGATAGATTGTTTTACGAATTTTTCGCTCAAGTAAACGCAGAGGCCCATGATCCTCGGGAGTGATAAAACTAATTGCCTCGCCTGCTGAATTTGCCCGACCAGTGCGTCCGATTCGGTGAACATAGTCTTCAGCATGTGGAGGAAAATCAAAGTTGATCACATGTGTAATTCCCTCAACATCAATACCACGGGCTGCAATGTCGGTAGCTACCAAAACACGGGTTTTCCCATCCTTAAAATCCTGTAACGCTCGGGCGCGTTGATTTTGTGACCGATTGGAATGTATGGCTGCGGTGGGAATTTTTGCCTTACTTAACTGACGGGCTACACGGTCCGCACCGTGCTTGGTACGGGTAAAGACAAGAACGGAATATAGATCATTATCGTGAAGCAGGTGCTTGAGAAGGGATAGCTTTGCTGATTTTGGAACCTCGTGAATACATTGACGAACCGTATCTGCTGGATTTGTCCGCTTACCGATCTCAACTGTTTTAGGTCGATGAAGAAATTCCTGAGTTAGTTTTTCAATATCACGGGAAAGTGTGGCAGAAAACAAAAGGGTCTGCCTGCCTTTCTTTGGAAGATCTCTGACGATCTTTCGAATATTTGGAAGAAAGCCCATATCAAGCATTCGGTCGGCTTCATCGAGTACAAAATATTCGAGTCCGGAAAAATCTGCACATCCCTGCCCCATTAAATCCATTAACCGACCAGGTGTGGCAATAACCAGGTCAACACCTTCCCGAAGAGCCTTCTTTTGAGGAGCCTCGTTTACCCCACCGTATACATTGGCCACTTTTAAGGAAAGGTGACGGGCATAAGCAGATACATTATCATGAATCTGCACAACCAGTTCACGAGTGGGAGATAAAACAAGTGCTCGGGTCTTCCCACGGCGAGATGAATCACTTGTTAAGCGCTCCAGGGTTTCCAGCATGGGCAAGGTAAATGCCGCTGTTTTTCCAGTTCCAGTCTGAGCGATACCAATGACATCGTTTCCTTCGATAATCAGAGGGATTGCAGCTTCCTGAATTGGTGTGGGCTGAGTGTATCCGACTTCCCCAATAGAACGTAAAAGATTTGGCCCAAGGCCAAGAGTTTCAAAAGACATCAGCCCAATCTAAATAGAATATTAGAAATTACGATGTTATTCACAGTTTATTCACAAATTACTCACAAGAGTGGTGCGAGAAATATTTAGAATTTTATCGACCGTCGGTAAATACAGGCTGTGTCCAAGCGTAATATTCTCGAAGGGAACCGTCCTTCTTTTTTACCCGGTGAGTAACCTTGGCACGAAGGTAGGCACCCTTGGCCTCACAATTGGCTGATCTACCCTTTATGGTCTTGATAACTTCTCCACCTGTTCCAATAAATTCAATAATTGTGCCAGGTTCTCCTTTTTTTACCGGGCGGCCAAAAAGAAATTCGGATGCAAGTTCACAAGCAGTTTCTTCTTCATTGACTGATAGTTCGATATGATCTTCCCCTCTCTTCAACTTATCTAACATAACCCCTGAAGAGGAATAGAACTCTCCCTTAAGCATCGCCGCAGTAAGAGCACTTGAGCTAAGTTCTTCGCTTCTCACCATTACCCAACCCCGACCCGGGTTGTTTTCTTTTTCTCCCCATTTTTTCAGCTTATGTGCATCATCAGAGGATACTCCATAGATCGTCATACCTTTCTCTAGCAAAGCGTCCCACAACACTTCCAGACTGGGTCGATGGGCATTGCCAAAGCTGTGCACCCCAGGATGCGAATTATAGAGCTCAAACATGTAGAGATTCCTGACCGGTGAAATTTCATGGGCATGAATCGGTCTTCCAAAGTTTGGGTGATTCAAAATCATCACTCCACCAGCCTTTCCAATTTCATCGACATGATTTTGAATTACTTTCGAACGGTTCTTGTCTTTAAAATCCCATGGAACCAATCGTGAAATATTCATGGCCGTGCTGTGCACTGGACCGGTTACTTCCTCACCTGGAACCAGAAGAAAATCGTCCCGAACTTCCCCTTTCAGTGAAACTGTTGAAGGATCGATAAATTTATTATGCTCGCTGAGAATCAGAAAATTATAACCCCGGTCATGATACCATTGAGCGACCGCATTGGGTGTAGTATCCGCATGTCCACAAAGCGTGGTATGCACGTGAGTATTTCCTTTGTACCAAGTAGCAGAATGAAGAATTAAAGGAGCTAGAAAGGAGAAGAAGTAAAGGATTTTCATGTTCAAATATTCAAACATATGAATACCCTAGTCAATAAGTATAAAAGATGGAAAACATAATCATTCAACTTGCGAAAATAATATGCCCGTTCAAAATCAATAGAATGAAAAATTCTCCCATTTACATTATATTTTCCCTCCTGCTCAGTGTAATATTCCAAGCTGAATTATATGCAGAAAAATCAGATATTCGCTCCTCAATTTCGGGGAAAAAATTAGCTGAAATACAAAAACCGAATATTTTATTCATTATGATTGATGACTTGGGCAAGGACTGGGTCAGTTGCTATGGGGCGGATGATATTAAGACCCCAAATATAGATTCCCTAGCAAAGGGAGGAATGAAATTTCACAACGCATATTCGATGGGCTCATGCTCGCCCTCCCGCACAACCCTACTTACTGGAAAGTATCCATTCCGTACCGGCTGGGTAAGCCATTGGGATGTTCCGCGTTGGGGGGTTGGATATTTTGACTGGAAAAAAAAGGAAAATACTACCTTTGCCCGGCTTATGAAAGATCTTGGGTATGCAACGGCCATAGCAGGGAAATGGCAGATCAATGATTTCCGCGTAGAACCGAATGCATTAAAGAAGCACGGGTTTGATGACTGGGCTTTGTGGACAGGTTTTGAGACTGGTAATACTGCCAGCGATAAAAGATATCAGGATCCATACATTAACACACCGGAAAGTGGTAGCCGCACATATAAAGGAAAATTCGGACCCGATATTTATACAGACCGACTGATTAAATTCATGCGAAAACATAAAGATGAACCCATGTGCCTATACTACCCGATGCCCTTATTGCACCGTCCATTTGTGGCCACTCCGGACGAACCCAATGCCAAGGACCGCATCGATCGCCACAAAGCCATGGTCAGATATGTTGACAAAATGGTCGGTCAATTAGTTGATGAATTAGACAACCTTGGAATCCGGAAAAATACCATCATCTTTTTTGCAAGCGACAATGGAACCGACAAACTAATTACAGGTTCCCTAAATGGTAAAAAGGCACCCGGAGGAAAAGGGTCTTACACGGAAGCTGGCGTTGGCGGTCCGTTCATTGTGAACTGCCCGGGCAGGGTTCCAACTGGAACCGAGACTGATGCCCTTACTGACTTATCCAATATGCTCCCAACCTTTCTTGAACTTGGGGGCGGAAAAGTCCCAGGCAATTTAATTATCGACGGAGAATCTATTGCTCCGCTACTTCTGGGAAAAGCAAAGGATTCCAGTCGTGACTGGATCATGGCCCTAAATTACGGGCCTGCAAAGCTTGATAAAGAAGGAATTCGGCCTGGACAAGTTTTTGGACCCAGAGTCATTAGGGATAAGCAATACAAGGTATGGATTTCAAATAAGAGACAGATCGAACGTCTACACGATTTATTGGAAGACCCTGCGGAAGAAAAGAATCTGGTCGAGAGCAAGCAACCCGAACACAAAAAAGTCTTTGCAAAATTCAAAAAAATCGTAAGTACATTCCCAAAGAAAGATGGCCGCCCCCTTTATGAACCAAGGGCAAAAAATTCCTGGGATAGAAAATTAAATCATCGATAGCTAAAAAATAAATTTGCTGGTCAGGCTCACACAAAAAATAAAAAATATGGCTAAATTATTCTTAGAATTTTCTACTTTTATTTCATTCCTCTTATTCATTCAAGGGTTTATCTATGCGGCTGAACTCAATGTGGCAAAGCCGGGTAAACACCCCTATGTTGACCCGGCAGGTGGTCGGGAAAACCACGAATATACCGACCAAAAAGTAAATGAAGCACGGGTTTATGATTTTTACCAAAGACAGGCTGATTACTACATGGCAAATCCAGATAAGATCCCAGAGATTATACCTTCTTACCCTGGTTTGGATGCCGGTCTGCATGGTCACTGGGGGAAATATAATCAGAATAATCATAATGACGGCCGTTGGAATGAAGGTGACACCGGAGAACATTTTGCTCATGTGGTCAAAGGTAAGGGATTAAATGTGGAAAAAGGAATCTGTGTAAAACTGGGAACTGGGCATATATTATCCACATGTTTTGATCCGCAATCCCTTTCTTATCGTGCAGTCTGGGAAAACGGATGGATAAATTTTCAACCTTTTCGATGGGGTTCATCACGCGGGGCAAATATTGATGGGAATATCTGGTTTTCAATGCCCAAGGCAGAAATGCCCGAAGGAGGAGAATATCTTGGCTTACACCGCTTTGGAAAACGGGTGGTATTTGAATACAAAATTGGAAATACAAAAATCCAGGATGAACCATGGGCAGGAAAAGATACTTTCTATCGAAGAATTGATCTCCTGAACCCGGTCACTAAATTATCACTTCCCTGTAAGGTAATTGATGAGGCTATTAAGGTTGAAGTGCTTGACTCGAATGGAATTGAAAAAGCGGAATGGAAAGAGGGAGAACTCGTGCTCAGCAATGTTAGCTTGGGTGCCAACCTAATCATCCGAATATCCAAAGGAAAAAAACCGGAAGGAGAGGATTCCATTCTCGCTCATTTAAAATCGGAAAGAAAAGTCGAAAAGCGATGGAATGATGTTCTGAGAGTACCAGGAAAATTGGGGAATTCAAATGGTTCAAATTATGTGGTGGATACCCTGACCGTTCCCTACGAAAATCCATATAAAACTGTGATGCAACTAACCAGCATGGCTTTTTTACCGAACGGAAATGCATTAGTCGCCACCCTTCCCGGGGATATTTGGTTGGTTAAAGGAATCACAAATGACCTAAAAAATATTACCTGGCAAAGATATGCCACCGGGTTTAACCAGCCCATCGGAATCCATGTGGATGAGGATGGGATCTTCGTTCTCGATCGATGCCAGATTTCAATTCTGCATGACAGGAATGGAGATGAGGAAGTGGACCACTACGAAAAATATGCCAATGATTTTGGCGGGTTTGACCGTAGCCATACCCATACATTCGGACTGCACCGGACTAAAGATAAATCATTTTACTTTATCCAATGGACAAGTGTATTTCGGACGGGCCCAGAAAAAGTAACCAAAAAGATAGCAACCGGAGTACGTAATTGTATGGCAGTGGGTGGATCAGATGATTACTTCTGGGCAGGCCCCCAGGAGGGAACCTGGACACCGACCTCGGCAATTATTGAGGTTAAAGAGGGCGAAGAGTACGGACTGGGAGGAAAAGGAATCTCCCCGCCTCTTTGTTATGTCCCCCGGGGAATTGATAATTCGACCGGTGGAATGAAGGAGATAACCAGTGAGAAATGGGGACCTTTTAAAGGTTCCCATGTGGGATTGAGTTATGGCTCGGGTACTCATTATCTGATCCTCAGGGATGCCACAAGTTCACGACCACAGGGTGCAGTTGTTCCGCTGAGAGGAAACTTTCTGGCCGGTGTAATGCGTGGAGACTTTCACCCAACTGACGGTCAACTCTATGTGGCCGGACTGGATGGATGGGGGGATTACTCAATAGAGGATGGATGCTTCCATCGAATTCGTTATACCGGAGGAAAAGTACGAAAGCCAAAAGGGTTTAAAGTTCATTCCAACGGAATACGAATAGATTTCACAACCAGTCTGGACAGCCAAGCAATATCAAAGGTTGAAAACTTTTTCGCTCATGCATGGAACTATGAATATGCCAAGCGCTATGGTTCACCGGAATTTTCGGCAAAGGTTCCGGAAAGTCTTGGGCATGACCGGGTGAATATTCGATCGGTAAAACTACTGGAGGGTGGGAAATCCATTTTTGTGGAAATGCCCGACCTCGAACCCATCATGCAACTCCACATTCGCATGCATATTAAGGATGCAGACGGCACGGATTTCAAAACCGACTTGTTCTGCTCACCCATGTTTCCAGATAAGCCATACATTTCACACGGACTGGCAACCCCAAGAAAGGACAAGCTGAGCTTTGTATCTTTACGGGTGGCCAATCAGGAAAATAAAAAGAAGCCTGACTACACCGGAGAAACTATTGAGGGCGAACGGGAAATTCGAATTGATGCAATCAACGGGTTGAAATACTCGAAGACTGTAATCGAAGCAAAGCCCAACGAAGCCTTGGTTCTAAAGTTAAAGAATATCGATGCCATGCCCCACAACCTTGTCATCATTCAACCCGGATCAACCAAGAAAGTGGGTGAGGCATCGTTTAAGATGATCAGTGATCCAAAAGCTGGCGAAAAAAATTATGCCCCCGAACTTTCTGATGTTCTGCATATCATTCCAGTTATTGAACCGGGTAAATCCCATGCCCTGCATTTTCGGGCACCAAAAAAACCCGGGGATTATCCATATATATGTACATTCCCCGGTCACTGGATGGCGATGCAGGGAATACTTAGAATAAAATAACCAGTCCTTCAGTTCAGGCGGGCACCTAATCCGCCACCGTATCCGGCAAGTTCAAGATATGCCGAGCCAATTCGCTCGCCTTCTTGATTGAGCACTTCACAGGCACCTTCCCAGTAAGCATTATCCGCGCGGTTACCAGTAAATTCTTGGGAATCAAGCAAGGGGCGTAAGCGATAGACTTGCTTACCATGGTCTGGATGGACGGCTGTAACCTGTACCGTGGTTGGGTACTTCAGTCCGGTTGTAGAACTTGTCCAGATGTCTTGTTCCTTCCATGAAAACTCATCCGCATAAACACTTTTTGTATTTCCATTTTTATCTATCCAATAAACTGCAGACCATGGATCGCTCCCACCCTCATTCTCCCGTAACCGGTATGCTTTAACCTCGGTACCGTCGTCTAATTGCATACATGTCCAGTCCCATCCTTCCAAGCCATCCCCCAATTGACTGGATGATATTTCGTGATCCATCCACGCCATGCCACTTACTGGAATCTTTTTTCCGTCTTTATACAGAATGCCATCGGCAAGTAATCGGGTATAAGACCAATACCAGCTAACAGCTCCAGGACTTCCTCCTTTTCGGCTTAATCCCCTATCCCCAAATACCACAATTGGCTTACTTGGACGGAAACTAAGTTCCAACCTGTCCCCATTTTTATAATTTGTGGTTACGAACTGTCCTTCCTCTCCCTGCAACAAGCGAGCTTTCACACCGCCCACTCTTAATTCCAATTTTTGTGTCGATGCTGTGGCCTGCCAGCCTTCACGATATACCCGTTCAATGTGTAGATATTTTTTATTATTCAAATCACTCAGTGCTGAATGAACCAAGAATAAATTCTGGTTTCCAAATTGTATATTGGCCGGTTTATTTGCACCCTTTGAATCTCCGGCAATTCGAAATACAGTGGATTGAAATCCATATTTATTTTCTCCGTCCTTAGCCTGTAAATGACCAATCCAATACCACCATTCGATCGCATAGTTGGGATGGGAACCATGATCTCTTGGAAAATTGGGCACATAATCTGGAGACGGGACCATGTGACCTTTTGAAGAATGAGTGGGTGGTTCAATCCATTCTGCAAAAGCGACCAATGGAAAAACAAGAAAACAGAAGAGTAAAATATTCATTTTTGTTTAAAGTTCCAGTATGCAGCGGCAATTACACCGGATAAAAAACCGGTCAGGACAAGTAATGAACCAAAAATTATAAAATCCACGATGGGCAATTGCCATTGAAGAGTCCATCCGAAGCTTTGGACATTTATCACAAAAATGAGTAACCAGCCCAGGGCAATACCCACAATTGATCCGCTCATCCACGCCCCAAGCCCAATACCCGCCCCCTCAAGTCCGGCAGACAATAAAAACTGTTTTCTTGAAAACCCAAGGTGGCGAAGTGTGAGCCATGTACGGGATGACTCATCAAAAATTGCTAACAGGCCAAGCAACAAACCGGCAAAAGCAACCGCCAATCCAATTCCATTCAGGGCAGATGTTGCCTTGAATGTCTGTTCAAAAATGCCAAGGGCAACATCCCGCAATTCTGCTGCATTTCGAATATCGAGCCCGGGAAATGAAATGCGCAAACGATCTCTGACCGCGTTCACATCTGTACCATCCTTTAAATACATACTCACATTGATGGGCCGTTCAGATTTCGTCCATTCCTTCCAAACCGGAATATCAACCGCCGCAGTTCCAAATTCGTTCCCGTAATCTGAAAAGATTCCAACTGGGGAAATTTTCTTTTTTCCCGCCATGGTCTCAAGCTCGATGGATCCACCATCAATTAAATCAAAACGACGGGCAAATGTTTCACTGATTAATGCAGGCTCACAACCGGGAATCGCCCTAAGTGAGCCGGGTGGTTTTAACCAAAGTTGCCTAATTTGCGAGCTCCATGCCTTCATATCAACACCCGATAAAATGGTTATTCCCTCTGGTGGTTTGGCATAAGAGATATAGACAATATCTGCATAGGCAAGGGTGTCTTCCTTGACTATTTGATCCATGACAAGTGGATCAATTCCATTAATTGTACCAGCCCCTGTGACCCCGCGTTCGGAAACATATAATTCAGCCTGGAAACGTATATCAAACCACTGCTCAATTGTACTCCTAAAACTATCCACCATTTGAAACATTCCAGTAACCATGCCAACTGCGACAACCAAGCCGGCCACCGCCAGTCGATGCCTGCTCGACCCGTCCTGCAGTCGGCTACTGGCCAGACGGGTGACCGGTCTTTTACAAAAGGGTCTAAAGACACCAGCCATGCCAACAAGTAAATGACCGGAAAGAAGAGCCGTACCAGGTATCCAGCAACCGGATGCAATAAATCCACCCACCGCCATTTTGCCACCACCCTCAAGGGATATTGGAGGAAGTAATAAGAACAAACAACCAACAATTATGAGAAACCACCCAATCCAGCTTTTTCTTAACCATGAAAACCCAGGAGACCAGTCACCCCGTGAAAGAATCTGTGCAGGTGGCGTCTGCATCGCGTCCCTAGCCGGTAACCAACCAGCAAGCAAAGTGAATGAAAAGCCAAGTAAAAAGCCGAACACACAGTCCATCCAGGTGAGAGAGATAGCCTCAATGGTAGTTGCAAAGTAGAGTGCATTTACAGTGTCAGCCAGCATTTGAGCGGAGAGATAAGCAAATAGCCAACCCACTCCAATTCCAATGACTGAACCAATCAACCCAATGAATACAGACTCGATCAAAAAAGTTAAAAACAGAACCCGGCGCCCGACTCCAAGAGAGATAAGCGTGGCCACTTCTGCACGACGTCTAACCACGGCTGCATCGAGTGCCTGTAAGATCAGATATGCACCCACAAGAATCGCAATCAGTGAGAGAATGGTCAGGTTCAAGCGAAAGGCAGCGGTCATGGCCGCCCGGTCTGCTGCCCGGTTTTGCGTGGGCTTTAGTGATACGCTATCGGGTAATCCCTGTTCAATTCGATTGCGTATATGCTCAAGGTATTCTGCACTCTCTCGTAGATTAACTTGGTCAATGATCACTTCCACCCGGTTTAGTTCCGCTGACCGACTGAGTAGATTTTGAACTGTTGGAAGATCGGCAATTACCAGATCGTCAGGGAAAGAGCCGGTTTCAGAATCAATAATTTTTCTGACCACCATTTGACGGATTCGTCCGCTTGCCAAGAAACTGATTTCTTCACCCGTACTTACATTTAATTTCCTGGCAGTTTCCCGACCAATCCATACAAAATCTTCACTTCCCAACCAATCATACCAATTTGATTCGTCCTTACCAAAATCAAATTCCGCATCCATTAAATTTGGAAGGTTGGCTAACCCCATTAGGTCAAGACCGACCAAACGGAGTTGTTGATCAGGAGATCCATTTGTATCCAGTGCTGTAACCGAGCCCTCAATGACCGGTACAAGGTGCCAATCCGGACTGGTGGAAAGATCTCCGAGTTTGTCGAGTATATCCGTATTCAACCTCTGGGTCGGAGATTCGATCAGAAAATCACTTTGTCCAGAAACTGCATGGTTAAATAATCCAAAATTTGCGGATGCTGATCGACTTGCCTGCCGGATACCATTAAACGCACCCACCCCAACTGCAACAATGGATAGAAGCAAAATGTAACTCCCAATCTTTCCCTTCCAATGCCTGAAAGTGGTCCGAAAAAGGAGTAAAAATGCCAGGCGTATAGACAGCATAAAAACTGTTCCCTCAGACTAGCTTACCGTCCTGTATGGAAATTACCCGGTCACAAATCCGGGTGGATGTACGATCGTGAGTGACCAAAAGAAGGGCTACTTTATGATCATTCGATAGATCTTCCAACAAAGTAAGGATCGCCTCCCCGTTCTTGCTATCCAGACTACCGGTTGGCTCATCGGCAAGAACCAGGCTTGGCTTGTGGATCAATGCACGGGCAATGGCCACCCGTTGGCGCTCGCCACCACTCAACTGATCGGGTTTATGGTTCGAACGGTTGGAAAGGCCGACAGATTCAAGAAGTTGATCCACTTTATCTTTTCGCTCTTTGTCAGGTATATCAATTAGTTGGGCGGGTAATTCAATGTTCTCATATGCAGTGAGTGTGGGCAGTAAATGAAAAGATTGAAATATGTAACCAATTGACTCCCTTCTCATTTTTTCAATCCCAACAAGATCAAGTCGATCAAGGTTTTTTCCGTCCAAAATAATTTCTCCAGAATCCAATTTCTCAATTCCGGATATACAATTTAGCAATGTTGACTTACCACTTCCACTGGGTCCCATCAGGGCAACCCGTTCGCCTTCAATAATACTTAGATCCACCCCTTTGAGAACTTCTACCTTACCAAAAGATTTCCGGGCTGTGGAAACAGTAAGCGCAAATTGGTCATTTGTAGATTTGGATTTGTCCATCATCCCATCCTAAGGAGGATGTGTAAAAAGTCCAAAATTGAATTCTATCCTTAGGATGTTTACTAAAGTTCAAATCCATGCTTCAGATAAATAATGCATAGGTTTCTCATATTGTTTTTTTTATTTTCCACAATTATTCATGGGCAAAATCCACCCTATGATGATTTTCCCGATGCTGAACCGCCCTACTACCGGATAAGGTATGAAACATCAAACGAACTGGGTAAGTTAATTTTTCCAGTTAAATACACTATCTGGATACCAAAAGGAGTTAAAAATTTAAGAGGAATCATTGTTCATCAGCACGGATGTGGAGAAGGATCCTGTAAATCCGGACTGACCGGTGCCTGGGATCTTCACTGGCAAGCACTTGCAAAGAAACACGATTGTGCATTGATGTCTCCTTCTTATGAACAACCTAAAGATGCAGACTGTCAATTGTGGTGTGATCCACGCAATGGATCCAATAAAACCTTTTTAAAAAGTTTACAGGACTTGGGTAAAATGAGCGGACATCCTGAGTTAAGCACTGTACCTTGGGCCCTATGGGGACATAGTGGCGGTGGGCACTGGGTGGGCGGAATGACCATACTCCATCCCAATCGGGTGATTGCGTGCTGGTTACGTTCTGGGGTTCCAATGTTGGAAGCAAATCCGGAGCGGCCCCAAATTAAACCATATGATCTACCGGTAGATGCCCTCGAGGTTCCAATTATGTGCAACCTCGGAACAAAAGAGGGAGTCACTGAAAAAAAAAGAAGGTTTGCACGGGTTTGGCCAAGCAATGAAACCTTCTTCAAAAAAGTGAGAGGTGCGGGTGGATTAATAGGGGTATCGATTGACCCGCTCAGTTCACATGAATGTGGCAATTCCCGTTACATGGCTATTCCCTGGCTTGATACCTGCCTCTCCGCCCGCTTGCCTAAAACCGCTGGTGAAAAACTTAGCCCGATGCCAACCAAAAATGCGTGGATCACTCCCCTGCTAGGCAAAAAAGCTAAACCCATATTAAAATTTCAAGGCAACCCACTAGAAGCAGGCTGGTTACCGAATGCAAAAATTGCTCATACCTGGATGCAATTCGTTGAGGACACCAAGATCACAGATCCCACTCCTCCCCCACCTCCTACGGACTTAAAACTAAACGGGGACCAATTATCATGGCAGGCAGAAGCAGATTTGGAAAGTGGGATTTCTCACTTTCTGATTAAGCGAAATGGAAAAGTAATCGGACAGGTACCGGAAGATCCGAGCAACAGATTTGGCCGTTCTCTATTCCAAGGACTTCAGTACAGTGACACACCGGTCATGCCTCTTAGGAAAATGGTTTACACAGAGCGATCGGATAAAATTGGGAAAATTAATGAATACAGAATTATCTCCGTAAACACAGCCGGATTAAAATCAGAATAAAAAAAGCAGTCAGGAAAGGGTTGAGTTCAACCAGTTAATTACAGCATCAATCATGGACTGCTGCCCGTCATCCGAAAAAACATGATTCGCACCTTCAATTTCAACTAACTTCTTAGGCTCTGAAGCCAGAGAATATGCTTCACGTGAGTCATCAATTAAAACAACATCATCTGTTGTTCCGTGTACTAATAGCCAGGGAACCTGAATCTGTGAAATCGACGATGCGGTTGATTGAATAGAAATTAGATCATTTTTAAATGCAGATGAAAGTGGACAGTCGGGTTCCTCCCACATACAACCTGAATCCGGCGTCTCCTCTCCAAACTCGGCATTGTAAAACTTTTCTGTATTTACCATCCCGGCGAGAGATATTAGGAATTTAATCCTTGGGTCCCTGGCAGCAGCCAATACACCAACCGCACCCCCCATACTGTGCCCGGCATAGGTTACACGAAATCCTTTTTCCTCAGTTAAATTTAAAACAGAGCGCAAATCCTCAACCTCTTTGGAAATTGTACAATCGCGAAAATCACCATCTGAACCTCCATTTCCCGCGAACGAAAAACGAAGAACATGAATACCGGAAGCAGAAACAGCATTGGCTAAGGCGACCACAAACGGCCTGTCTTTATTTCCGGTTACTCCGTGTCCGATGATGAACAAATCCCTGCAATTAGCAGAGCCTTCATGAAAAGTGTAATCGAGGGTTTCCCCGAATTTGTTTTTTATTGTGCCAAACATCACAGCAGGCATATTCGACGATTAGGTATATTGGCAAGTTAAGTTTATCATTGCCAATCCATTCCTTTAATTAACGATCATCTTAATTTCCTGTGATCTTGTGAAAGAATTTTATTCGACTTAGGCAAAAAGAATAGGCATTCAATGAGAACTTTTAATTAATTTTACAAAAACGAATATTTATGAATTCAAAAGAAAAGAAAATCGGATTAGTGGGCGTCGGGCGAATGGGGGCAAACATGGCTCGAAATTTAAAAGACAAAGGATACCAGATCAGTTGTGTAAATGATGTGGCCAACGATATTGCAGAAGCATTAGCTGAGGAGTTGGGTTGCTCGCACGCAAACGATTTAGCCGAGGTCACAGCGATGTCTGATATCATTTTGACTGTTGTGACCAACGACGCTGCGATGGAGGCAATCTTTTTTGATCCAAATGACAATTTGTTCAAAGAGGCGTCGGGCAAACTCTTCATTAATTGTGCCACTCTCTCACCTGATATGCACATTAAACTTGAGACAAAAGCATCCGAAGTGGGTGCCCAAACTTTAGAAGGCTGCATGGCATCAAGTATCACTCAGGCACGGGAAGGAACCCTTTATTTGATGATTGGTGGGAAGCAGGAAGTATTTGAGAGCGTAAAGGATTTACTTAATGACCTGAGTGTTAACTTACGTTTCGTTGGCGAAGCCGGCCGGGCAGCTCAGGTAAAAGCCCTGGTTAATATGGTCATGAATATAAACACGGCTGCATTGGCGGAGGGACTGGGAATTGCGGATGCACTGGGTCTTGATCTAAAAATGCTTTGCGAAATTTTCGCACAGACAGGGGCAAATTCCCGGGTATTGGAAACGGACGCGGAGGACATGCTTGAGCGGGACCATGAATGCTACTTTTCGGCTGAACACGCAGCCAAGGATTCAGGAATTGCGATTGATGTAGCAGAAGCAGCCGGCGTAAAAGTACCTTTAGCAAATGCTACACTTGCCCAATATCAAAAGATGGTGGATTTAGGACTAGGGGAACTGGACAAGTCCGGCATTGCTGAACTGACATTTAAAGGACGGGGCACAAAGAATTAATTCTTATCGTATTTTGCAGAAGATCCCCTGGATTCTTCAACGGGATATTTCTCAGCATTCTTTACGATCTTTTCTTTCACAATTTCTGAAACAGAAAGGCCATTCTTTTCGGCAAGCATAAGTGCGTATGCAAAGACATCGGCCAGTTCTTCTTTTAGCCTGACACGATCCACTTGTTCGGCGTCCGAATCTTTTTTCCAAAGAAATAATTCATTCAATTCAGCAGCTTCAATAGAAAGAGCAAGTGCTAGGTTTTTTGAGTCATGAAACTGGCCCCAGTCCCGCTCGTCACGGAAGCGGACAAGTAAATCAACCAGCTCCTTAATATCACTCACAAGGAAACCTTGACCTCGCTGACCACTGTATTTGCTTTTCTTCTGGCATCTTCAATCGAGTCTGCACGACCAAGGGCAACCCCCATCCTTCTTTGGCCCTTTACCATGGGCTTTCCAAACAATCTAAGTTGGGTATCGGTTTCCATCAGTGCCTTATCCAGGTTCCCGAAGGAAACATTTTCCGATTCTCCATCGACTAAAATAACACTGGATGCGGACGGCCCGAATTGCCTGATAGCAGGAATGGGAAGTCCAAGAATTGCCCGAGCATGAAGAGCAAACTGGGAAAGATCCTGCGATATCATGGTTACCATACCCGTATCATGGGGTCGTGGGGAAACCTCACTGAATAAAATATCGTCATCTTTGACGAATAGTTCCACCCCAAAAACACCAAATCCACCAAGTGCATCAGTAATAGATTTTGCATAACTCTTCGCTTTTTCCTGAGCAGCTCTTGTCATCGGATGAGGTTGCCAGGACTCGCGATAATCTCCACTCACCTGAACATGCCCAATAGGCTCACAATATGAAGTACCATCAGTATGACGAACGGTGAGCTGTGTAATTTCATAATCAAAATCAACAAATCCCTCCACGATTACTTTGCCATGTCCAGCCCGTCCACCCTCCTGTGCATATTGCCAGGCATTTTCAATATCCTCATTCGAACGAATTGTACTTTGCCCTTTTCCAGATGAGCTCATTATGGGCTTTACCACACAGGGCATACCAATTGTATTTACAGCTTTTTGAAATTCCTCTGCTGAAGAGGCAAATAGAAATGGAGATGTTTTTAAACCAAGTTCCTCAGAAGCAAGCCGGCGAATTCCCTCCCGGTTCATAGTTAACTGGGTCGCACGAGCGGTAGGAATGACAATGACCGAACCACTTGCTTCCATTTCGGCCAAAGTAT
>Ga0181568_10002594_pt1 | contig 16468 bp, 12 predicted proteins | sample 101ome_20_FD_133758 | JGI IMG/M metagenome (GOLD analysis project Ga0181568, IMG submission 133758) | Coastal salt marsh microbial communities from the Groves Creek Marsh, Skidaway Island, Georgia - 101404AT metaG (megahit assembly) | ecosystem: Environmental > Aquatic > Marine > Intertidal... | reverse complement strand
ATTACTCAATAATTTTAGCAACAACACCGGCACCTACCGTTCGGCCGCCTTCACGAATCGCGAAGCGTAAACCTTCTTCCATCGCAATCGGGTTGATTAGTTTAACTGTCATTTGCACGTTATCACCGGGCATGACCATTTCGACGCCTTCGGGTAAATCACAAGCACCTGTTACGTCCGTTGTTCTGAAATAGAATTGTGGACGGTAGCCATTGAAGAACGGTGTATGACGACCGCCTTCGTCTTTACCCAGTACGTATACTTCGGCTTCGAAGTGTGTGTGCGGGGTGATAGAACCGGGCTTGGCAAGCACTTGACCACGCTCGACTTCTTCTCGCTTGGTTCCTCTTAATAGAATACCTACGTTATCGCCTGCTTCGCCTTGATCAAGGAGCTTGCGGAACATTTCGACACCGGTGCATGTTGTTGTTGCGGTTTCTTTGATGCCAACGATTTCGATTTCTTCACCCACTTTGATCACACCACGCTCAATTCGACCAGTAACCACTGTACCACGGCCTGAGATTGAGAAGACGTCTTCTACGGGCATGATGAAGTCGCCATCGACGGCACGCTCTGGCAAGGGGATATAAGAGTCTAGCGCATCGACGAGTTTTCTAACCGCAGGCGCACCGATTTCTGAGGTGTCGCCTTCTAGTGCTTTAAGCGCTGAGCCTGTAATAATGGGTGTGTCATCGCCTGGAAATTCGTACATGTCGAGTAGCTCGCGCACTTCCATTTCAACGAGCTCCAGTAGTTCTTCGTCATCGACCATGTCGGCTTTGTTTAGGAAGACGACAATGTAAGGAACACCGACTTGACGCGATAACAGAATGTGCTCTCTGGTTTGCGGCATGGGGCCGTCGGCTGCTGAGCAAACGAGGATAGCGCCGTCCATTTGGGCGGCACCTGTGATCATGTTTTTTACGTAATCGGCGTGACCTGGGCAGTCTACGTGTGCGTAGTGACGTGTCTCTGATTCATATTCTACGTGTGAGGTGGCAATCGTGATACCGCGCTCGCGCTCTTCTGGGGCGTTGTCAATCTCATCAAATGCTTTGACTTCTCCACCCATCGCTTCCGCCATGACTTTTGTGAGCGCCGCCGTTAACGTTGTTTTACCGTGATCAACGTGACCAATTGTGCCTACGTTTACATGGGGTTTATTTCTTTCAAATTTTTCCTTAGACATTATTCAATACCCATCATTTACTTAATATTAATAAAAAATTCTATTCTTAATTTTTTCTTCCAGCACCTTCGGCACCTCAGCATATTTCTCAAACATCATGCTGTAAGTTGCTCTACCCTGAGTGGCTGAACGCAAATCTGTGGCATAACCAAACATTTCAGCCAGTGGCACTTCCGCATCAACCACTTTTCCAGCAGGAGCCTCATCCATACCATGGATAAGCCCTCTACGCTTATTAAGATCACCAACAACATGACCCATGTATTCCTCTGGCGTCACCACTTCAACTTTCATAACTGGCTCTAAAACCACAGGATCTGCTTTTATTGCCCCATCCTTAAAACCAAGAGAACCCGCTATTTTAAACGCCATTTCGTTTGAGTCAACATCATGATAAGAACCATCATATAAAGTGACCTTTACATTTATCATGGGATAACCCGCCAAAACACCATTCTTCATCTGTTCTTTAATACCCGTTTCAACAGCACTTATGTATTCTTTAGGTACTGATCCACCAACCGTCGTATCAACAAATTCAAATTCGTTATTTTCAAGTGGTTCTATTTTCAACCATACGTGACCATATTGCCCACGCCCACCTGATTGTTTTATAAACTTACCTTCCTGCTCAACTGTCGTTCGTATTGACTCCCGATAAGCAACTTGAGGAGCACCAACATTCGCAGCGACTCCAAACTCTCTTAATAGGCGATCAACAATAATTTCTAAATGGAGCTCACCCATCCCAGAAATAATCGTTTGACCTGACTCATCATCTGTATGAACCTTAAATGAAGGATCTTCTTGAGCCAACTTAGTCAACGCCAAAGCCATTTTGTCTTGATCTTGTACTGTTCTCGGCTCAACTGCAATTGAAATTACAGGATCCGGGAATTCCATCCGTTCAAGCGTAATGGGTTCTTTTATTGAGCATAAAGTATCACCCGTAGTAACATCTTTAAGCCCTATCGCCGCCGCTATATCGCCAGCGTAAACCTCTTTAATTTCTTGCCGGTCATTTGAGTGCATTTGCACCAAACGTCCAATACGTTCTTTCTTACCTTTCAGTGGATTTAATACCGCATCCCCTGTTTTAAGAACACCTGAGTAAACCCTAAAAAAGGTTAATGCACCTACAAATGAATCACTCGCTATCTTAAAAGCCAAGGCAGCAAATGGCGCATTATCATCTGCTTCTCTAACATCTGGCTCTTCACCATTTGCTGACTTAATCGCAGGGACATCAACTGGTGAAGGCAGATAATCTACAATGGCGTCCAACATGCACTGCACACCTTTGTTTTTAAATGCGCTACCACACAGCACCAACACCACTTCATTTCTTAGCGTTCTTAAACGCAAACCTTTTTTTATCTGAGCTTCTGAAAGGCTTCCTGAATCAAGGTATAACTCCATCAGCTCATCATCTCCCTCGGCAGCCACTTCAATTAACTGTTCACGGAGGGCGTCACACTCATCTTTACAGTGCAAAGGCACGTCATCAATTCGATGCACAACACCTTTGTCTTCGTTATCCCAATAAAGGGCTTTCATTGAAATTAAATCAACGACTCCTTTAAAATCATCTTCAGCACCTATCGCATATTGCAAAGGCACCGCATTAGACCCTAACCTTTCTTTGAGCTGCTGAACGACTCGTTTAAAGTCAGCTCCTGCCCTATCCATCTTATTAACAAAAGCTATACGAGGGACCTTATATTTATTAGCCTGCCTCCATACTGTTTCAGACTGTGGCTCAACACCTCCAACAGCACAAAACACCGCACAAGCTCCATCCAAAACCCTTAGGGATCTTTCAACTTCAATCGTAAAGTCTACATGACCCGGCGTATCAATAATGTTGATACGGTGTGTTTTAAATTGTTTCTCCATACCGGACCAAAAACAGGTGGTCGCAGCCGAAGTGATCGTAATTCCTCTCTCTTGCTCCTGCTCCATCCAATCCATCGTCGCAGCACCATCATGAACCTCGCCCATACGATGCGAAACACCGGTATAAAATAATACTCGCTCAGTCGTTGTCGTCTTACCGGCATCTATATGAGCCATGATGCCAATATTTCGATAACACTCAATTGGTGTAGAACGAGGCATCTTTTTTCCTAAAATCTTTCTAAAATAAAACTACCAGCGGAAGTGCGAAAACGCCTTATTTGCCTCTGCCATACGATGAGTTTCTTCGCGCTTCTTGAAAGCTGAACCACGACTTTCTAAAGCATCAATAATCTCGCCAGCCAATCGTGCTGACATTGATCTCTCACTGCGCTTACGTGACGCATCAATCATCCATCGCATTGATAAGCCCATGCGTCGATTAGGGCGTACTTCAACAGGCACCTGATAGGTTGCACCACCTACTCGTCTTGACTTTACTTCAACAGCAGGCTGAACTTTTTCCAATGCCTGAATCAGAACCTCTACAGGCTCCTCATGGCCTTTACTCTCAATAGTATCAAGCGCACCATACACTATTTTTTCAGCAATAGATTTTTTTCCATCGACCATGATCATATTCATAAATTTAGCCAAAACTAAATTTCCAAACTTTGGGTCTGGGAGTATTTCTCTTTTAATCGCTTTTTTTCTTCTAGACATACTTTACTCGCTTGATATTAGTTTTTAGGGCGCTTAGCACCATACTTAGAACGACCTCTCCGACGCGCCTCAACGCCTGATGTATCCAAACTCCCACGGACCACATGATATCGAACACCCGGCAAATCTTTAACACGACCACCGCGTATCAGCACCACTGAGTGCTCTTGTAGATTATGGCCTTCACCACCAATATAACTGGTCACTTCAGCACCGTTCGTCAAGCGAACACGAGCAACTTTACGTAAGGCAGAGTTTGGTTTCTTTGGCGTCGTGGTATAAACGCGTGTACAAACTCCTCTTCGTTGAGGACAGGCCTCAAGAGCAGGAACATTACTTTTCTCTACTTTTCGTTTTCTTGGCTTACGAACTAGTTGGTTAATCGTGGTCATAACTTATTTAGAGCTCCAAAAACTCGTTCAAAAATACTAGCCGCATGTCTTTTATTACATGCAGTTAATTTATAAATTTAGTTTAATTCCAGTTCTGATTGCGAATCCAATCCACTGAAGAGCGGGAATTTTAGGCAGATATTACCACTCTGTCAAGCAGAATGAAGACGTAATTAATTGGATCGAAAAAATCCCAGCTTTATAAAAGGCTGGGATTTTTTCATGCATCGATTATTCTTCCATATTGAGCGCTTGCTTTAAGGCTTCTTCTGCTTCATCGTGTGCTGCCGTTGTAGTCACCTCTTCAACTGACTCTGTTGCCAGCGAGACAGATTTATTTTTTCTACGCTCGGCATGATGCGCAAGGCCTGTTCCAGCAGGTATCAATCGACCCACAATGACATTTTCCTTTAGGCCATGTAGATTATCTCGAGTACCTCTGACTGCAGCATCAGTCAGTACACGCGTCGTTTCTTGGAATGAGGCCGCAGAAACAAAAGATTCTGTTGCAAGGGAAGCTTTCGTAATACCCAACAGTACGTTATCGGCAGTTGCCGGCACTTTACCTTCAGCTTCCAACTGATCATTCATTTCCAAGAAACGAGTCTTCTCTACTTGTTCCCCTTTAATGAAAGAACTGTCGCCACCTGAAGTAATCTCAACCTTTCTGAGCATTTGTCTAATGATAACCTCGATGTGTTTGTCATTAATTTTAACGCCTTGTAGCCGATAAACATCTTGAATTTCATTGACTAAGTAACGTGCCAATTCAGAAACACCTCTAAGTCTTAAAATGTCATGAGGCGTTAATTCACCTTCAGCAATTGTTTCCCCTTGCTCGACATGTTCGCCCTCAAAGACGGTAATATGCCTCCATTTAGGTATGAGCAATTCTTTACTTTCACCATCCTTGTCGGTAACGATTAAACGACGTTTACCTTTAGTTTCTTTGCCAAAACTAACCGTTCCCGTCATTTCTGCCAAAATAGCAGGATCTTTTGTCTTACGTGCCTCGAATAAGTCAGCAACACGAGGAAGACCCCCGGTGATATCACGTGTTTTGCTCGACTCCTGAGGAATGCGCGCTAAAATATCAGCCTCCTCGACATCCATCCCATCCGTTACGTCAACCACCGCTCCGGCTGGCATCACATAGTGGGCAACAATAGTTGTTCCAGGAATAAATACGGGTTCACCATTGGCATCAACCAGTGTAATGGCTGGCCTTAAATCCTTTCCAGAACTACCGCGTTGTTTAGCATCGGTAACAACCAAGGTCGACAAGCCGGTTATTTCATCCGTATGTTGTTGAACAGATACGCCGTCTACAAAATCTGTAAAGATAATCTTACCCGCCACTTCCGTGATAACCGGGTGTGTGTGTGGATCCCAAGTAGCTAATACTGCGCCAGCTGATAGCTTGTCTCCTTCTTTTGCAGATAATTCAGAACCGTAAGGAATCTTGTAGTTTTCACGTGTTCGTCCGTATTCATCAAGTAAACTGATTTCACCTGATCGTGATATAACAACCAGTTTTTTATCTTTGTTTTCAATTGTTTTTAATTTATCACTGAATGTTAACGTGCCTTCAGATTTAATTTCTATACTATTGATTGCCGCTGAGCTAGAAGCCGCACCACCAATATGGAAGGTACGCATTGTTAATTGCGTTCCCGGCTCACCGATCGATTGAGCCGCCACAACGCCAACAGCTTCTCCTAAATTAACAAGGTGTCCACGCGCTAAGTCACGTCCGTAGCACATCTTACAAATACCTTTTCTATTGTCACAGGTAATTGGAGAACGAACTTTTACTTTGTCAATCCCTTCCTTATCAAGTCGCTCGATCCATGATTCATCAATCAGTGTATTCCTTTCAACCACTATGTCGTTTGACACCGGACTGATCACATCTTCTCCAACGACACGACCTAGAATTAGGTTACCCAATGGTTCAATAACTTCACCACCTTCAATTAGGGGCGTTATTTCAAGCCCATTTTCTGTCTCACAATCCTCCGCTAGAACAACCATATCTTGAGCAACATCCACCAAACGGCGTGTTAAATAGCCAGCGTTTGCTGTTTTTAAGGCCGTATCAGCCAGTCCTTTACGAGCACCATGCGTAGAAACAAAGTACTGAAGAACGTTTAGACCTTCTCTAAAGTTGGCCGTGATTGGTGTTTCAATAATAGAACCATCTGGTTTTGCCATCAATCCGCGCATACCCGCTAATTGACGAATTTGGGCAGCTGAACCACGGGCCCCTGAATCAGCCATCATATAAACTGAGTTAAATGATTTTTGCTTAACTATATTGCCTTCAGCATCGTTGACGTCATCACTGCCCAAGTTATCCATCATGGCTTTTGCGACTTGTTCATTCGTATGCGACCAAATATCAATCACTTTATTGTAACGTTCGCCATTTGTAACAAGACCAGAGGCATATTGATTCTCAACATCTTTTACCTCTTTTTGAGCCGATTTAATTAACGTATCTTTACTGTCTGGGATAACCATATCGTTTATGCCAAACGAAATACCCGATTTCGTCGCGTTTGAGAACCCTAGGTACATTAATTGGTCAGCAAAAATAACCGTTTCTTTATCGCCCAACAAACGATATGACGCGTCGATTAACTGCATGATTGCTTTTTTAGTTAAGTCTTTATTTACTAAATCAAAATCTAAGACTTTTGGCACGATACTCCAAACTTTTGCACGACCCGTTGTTGTTTCGACCAGCCGTCTCGAGATTTGAATCTCACCATTTTCATCAACGTGCTCCTCTTCAATTCTGATTTTTACTTTGGAATGAAGCCCAACCACACCGGATTGAATTGCACGTGCAGCCTCATCAACATCACTAAAAGCCATCCCTTCGCCGAGTCCGTTAACGCGTTCTCTGGTCATATAATAAAGACCAAGAACAACGTCCTGCGAGGGAACAATGACCGGGTCACCGTTCGCAGGTGACAAGATATTATTCGTTGACATCATCAACGTTCTTGCTTCCAACTGCGCCTCGATCGATAGTGGAACATGGACGGCCATTTGATCACCATCAAAGTCAGCATTAAAGGCAGAACAGACCAACGGGTGTAACTGAATCGCCTTCCCTTCAATCAGTATCGGCTCAAAGGCTTGAATCCCAAGACGGTGAAGTGTTGGTGCCCGATTGAGCATGATAGGATGTTCACGAATAACTTCTGCAAGAATATCCCATACTTCAGGGCCTTCGCGCTCGACCTGTTTTTTAGCAACCTTGATCGTTGTTGCCTCACCCCGCATCTGAAGCTTGTTGAAGATAAACGGCTTAAACAACTCAAGCGCCATCTTCTTAGGCAATCCACATTGGTGTAACTTTAATGTCGGCCCAACAACAATCACTGAACGGCCAGAATAATCAACACGCTTACCTAATAAATTTTGACGGAAGCGCCCTTGCTTACCTTTAATCATATCCGCTAATGATTTCAATGGGCGTCGATTTGTACCTGTAATAGCGCGGCCTCGTCTGCCATTGTCTAATAAGGCGTCAACAGACTCTTGAAGCATACGCTTCTCATTACGAACAATGATGTCCGGTGCACTAAGATCCAATAGCCTATGTAAACGGTTATTTCTATTGATCACACGGCGGTACAAGTCATTTAGATCGGATGTTGCAAAACGGCCACCATCCAAAGGAACAAGAGGTCGTAATTCTGGTGGTAAGACGGGAAGCACCTTAAGAATCATCCACTCTGGTTTATTTTTAGACTCGACTAAAGCCTCGAGAACTTTTAATCGCTTGGATATTTTTTTAATTTTGGTTTCAGATTTAGTCGCATTAATTTCTTCACGGCACGCTTCCATTTCAGCGTTCAAATCCAGTGCCTTTAGTAGCCCATCAATTGCTTCGGCTCCCATCAAGGCGGTGAATTCATCACCGTGTTCTTCAAGCGCCTCTAAATGCTCCTCTTCTGTCATCAGTGTGCCTGTTTCAAGCGCAGTTAAACCTGGGTCAACAACAACAAAAGATTCAAAATACAAAACGCGCTCAATGTCTCTAAGCGTCATGTTCAGTAGTAATGCGATACGAGACGGCAATGATTTTAAGAACCAAATATGCGCAACAGGAGACGCAAGATCAATGTGGCCCATACGTTCACGACGAACTTTTGACAAAGTCACCTCGACGCCACATTTTTCGCAGATCACACCTCGGTGTTTTAAACGCTTATATTTTCCGCAAAGGCATTCATAATCATTAACCGGACCAAAGATTTTGGCACAGAACAAACCATCTCTTTCAGGTTTAAATGTGCGGTAATTAATTGTTTCAGGTTTTTTTACCTCGCCATAAGACCATGATCTAATCATGTCAGGTGAGGCTAAACCGATTCGAATAGCATCAAACTCTTCAGTCTGGTTTTGTTGCTTTAAAAAATTGAGTAGATCTTTCAAGACCGTATCTCCTTGTTATCTGTTTTGTTCAAATAAATGCCAATAGAACAAGAAATTAATCTTGTTCCAGCTCTATATTGATACCTAGCGCTCTAATCTCTTTGACAAGCACATTAAACGATTCCGGCATACCCGGATCCATTGTATGGTTTCCATCAACAATGTTCTTATACATGCGTGTACGCCCTGAAACATCATCCGATTTAACGGTTAACATTTCTTGCAAGGTATAAGCAGCACCGTATGCTTCTAGCGCCCATACTTCCATTTCACCGAAGCGTTGCCCACCAAACTGAGCCTTACCACCCAACGGTTGTTGCGTCACCAAACTGTATGGACCCGTTGAACGCGCATGCATCTTGTCATCAACCAAGTGGTTCAATTTAAGCATATACATGTAGCCGACAGTTGTTTCTCGGTCAAACGCTTCACCTGTACGGCCATCGTACAGTTGAACTTGACCCGTGTCAGAACGGCCACCAAGTTTTAACATTTGCTTAACTTCAGCTTCTGACGCACCATCAAATACCGGCGTAGCCATTGGCACACCTTGTTTAAGGTTATTCGCTAATTCCAGTATTTCATCATCAGTAAATGAATCCAGGTCTTCTTTGCGCCCACTTGTGTTATAAATTTTTTCTAAGAACTTGCGAAGTTTCTCGACCTTAGCTTTCGCCTCCAGCATTTTGCCGATTTCATTACCCAACCCTTTAGCAGCCCAGCCCAAATGCGTCTCTAATACTTGCCCAACATTCATCCGTGAGGGAACGCCCAGCGGGTTTAATACAACATCAACCGGTGTTCCATCCTCCATATAAGGCATGTCTTCTTCAGGAACGATCATCGATATCACACCCTTGTTACCATGGCGGCCCGCCATTTTATCACCGGGCTGAATACGACGTTTCACCGCAAGATAAACTTTAACCATTTTCAACACGCCTGGCTGAAGGTCATCGCCCATGGTAATTTTCTTTCTTTTCTCTTCGTATAACTCGTTGAGGTCTATTCGCATTTGTTCAATCTGTTCACTAACGGCTTCCAGTTGAACATTAAGCGCTTCATCTTTAAATTTAATCTTTAACCAATCCTTATGCGCGAGCCCAGACAAATATTCTTTGGTGATCTTCGTGCCTTTTTTAATTTTTTCAGGGCCAGAAGTCACCTCCTTATCTAAAATCAACTTTTCTACTCGTAAGAAAATATCGCCTTCTACGATACGCGCTTGATCATCTAAATCTTTCTTGACACTAGCCAGCTCGGCATTTTCTATCTCGAGAGCACGCGAGTCTTTTTCAACGCCATCTCTAGTGAAAACCTTCACATCTATTACAGTGCCTTGCATACTGGATGGGACTCGTAATGAAGTGTCTTTGACATCAGATGCTTTTTCGCCAAAAATTGCCCTAAGCAGCTTTTCTTCCGCTGTTAATTGAGTTTCTCCTTTTGGCGTTACCTTACCAACAAGAATATCACCGCCTTTAACTTCTGCCCCAATGTAAACAATGCCTGACTCATCCAATTTTGATAACGCCCCCTCTCCAACATTCGGGATATCAGCCGTGATTTCTTCTGAGCCTAGTTTAGTATCACGCGCAACACAGACTTTTTCTTCGATATGAATCGTAGTTAGACGATCTTCCTTAACAACTTTTTCAGATATAAGAATAGAGTCTTCAAAGTTATAACCATTCCAAGGCATAAAGGCGACCATCATATTTTGGCCTAGCGCGAGCTCTCCCATATCAGTTGATGGCCCATCCGCTAAAACATCTCCTTTTTTAATCAGGTCCCCTGGCTTAACCAACGGACGTTGATTAATGCATGTATTTTGGTTCGAGCGGGTGTACTTGGTACAGTTATAAATATCCACCCCAGACTCGCCGGTTTCTGTTTCATCATCATTCACACGAACAATGATCCGTGACGCATCAACGTCATCGACTATACCGCCACGTGACGCAACTATTGTCACGCCTGAGTCTTCAGCAACTGCACGCTCCATTCCTGTTCCGACTAAAGGCTTATCAGCTTTTAGTGTTGGCACAGCTTGGCGTTGCATGTTAGATCCCATCAAGGCACGGTTAGCATCATCGTGTTCTAAGAATGGAATAATAGAAGCAGCAACGGACACAATTTGTTTCGGAGAAACATCCATATAATCTATTTTATCTACGGTCGCGATGGTAAATTCTTCCGCATGACGGCAGGTCACCATATCTTCAACAAATTTGCCTTTATCATCAATTTCGGCATTTGCCTGTGCTATGTAGAACCGCCCTTCTTCAATAGCAGATAAGAAATCAACCTGATCAGTCAACTGCCCATCCACGACTTTTCTGTAAGGCGTTTCTAAAAAGCCATAATCATTGGTTCTTGCATACACAGCTAACGAGTTAATTAAACCAATGTTTGGTCCCTCAGGTGTTTCAATTGGGCAAACTCGGCCATAATGTGTCGCATGAACATCCCGGACTTCAAATCCTGCTCTTTCTCGCGCAAGCCCACCCGGGCCTAATGCAGAAACACGTCGTTTGTGAGTAATTTCTGACAATGGATTGTTTTGATCCATAAATTGTGACAATTGGCTTGAGCCAAAAAACTCTTTAATCGCTGCCGCAACAGGTTTAGCATTGATAATCTCTTGCGGCATTAATCCTTCAGAATCTGCAATTGAAAGACGCTCTTTAACTGCCCTTTCAACACGAACCAAACCAACTCTGAATTGATTTTCAACCATTTCTCCAACAGACCGTATCCTTCTGTTGCCGAGATGATCAATATCATCAACAGTCCCTTCACCATTTCGGATATTTATCAGTTCTTTAAGCACATCAATAATATCGTCATTACTCAACACGCCAGGCCCTGTGATTTCTTCACGTCCAAGGCGGAGGTTAAATTTCATGCGGCCAACCGTTGAAATATCGTAACGATCTAATGTAAAAAATAAATTTTGGAAAAGTTTTAGTGCGGATTCTTTCGTAGGTGGCTCACCAGGGCGCATCATCCGATAAATCTCTACCAGCGCATCCAGTTGATCAACCGTTGAATCAATTTTCAACGTGTTAGAGATAAAAGCACCCTTATCTAGATCATTAACATATAACGTTTCAATTTTATTGACACCACTGGCAATAATTTCATCGACATTGTCTTCTGTTACCTCATCATTTAAGTCAACGATTATTTCACCTGTTTCTTGGTTAATAATCGGTTGCGCCAAGATTTTGCCCAACAAGTACTCATTAGGCACATCGATTTTTGTCACTTTTGCTTTTTTAAGGTCACGAATGTGTTTAGCAGTTACTCTTCGGCCTTCCTCGATAAGCACTTTTCCTTTCTCTTTGACATCAAAACCTAGAATTTCACCTCGCAGCCTCTCAGGCACAAGATCCATTGAAAGACCTGATTTAGTCAAATGGAAAACGTTCTTTTCAAAGAACATATCAATAATCTGATCATTGGTAAATTCAAGCGCTTTAAGCAGTACAGTCGCTGGTAATTTACGACGGCGATCAATTCGTACATAAACAATATCTTTATGATCAAATTCAAAATCCAACCAAGAACCCCGGTAAGGTATCACACGTGCAGAAAACAGTAATTTTCCTGAGGAATGTGTTTTACCTTTATCGTGATCAAAAAATACACCCGGTGAACGATGCAGTTGTGAAACAATAACTCGCTCGGTACCGTTAATAACAAACGTGCCATTATCAGTCATCAGAGGTAATTCGCCCATATAGACTTCTTGTTCACGAATGTCTTTGACACGTTTTGATCCAGCGGGTGAATCTTTATCATAGATCACCAACCTAACTTGCACCCTTAAAGGTGAAGCATACGTAGCACCACGAGATTGGCATTCCTTAACATCAAACTTGGGTTTACCTAAACGGTAACTCACATACTCCAGTACTGCATAACCTGTATGGCTAGTAATAGGAAACACACTTCCTAAGGCTGCGTGCAGACCAACTGAATTCAGCTCATCTGCCTGTGTCACGTCGGATTGAAGAAAACGCTTGTAAGAACTGATTTGTGTTTCTAACAAATACGGTGTTGCCATGACACCTTCTTGCCGACCAAATGTTTTACGGATACGTCTTTTCTCAGTATATGAGTACGCCATTTTTAAACCCTTTTTAATCGTTTATTTCTAATTTACCCATCTCAATAAATTAGAGATTTAATGTCCTACAACGGGAAACAGGCCGGCAGTTAAAAACTGCCGACCCGATTCTCGGTTCTTTTTAAAAGCCTTTATAGCTTTTCAGTAACAGCAAGAATTACTTGATTTCAGCAGCTGCACCTGCTTCTTCTAGTTGTTTAACTGTTTCTTCAGCTTCTTCTTTTGATACACCTTCTTTCAGCGGAGCAGGTACACTTTCTACTAGCGCTTTGGCTTCTTTCAAGCCAAGACCTGTAATACCCCGTACAGCTTTAATTGCCGATACCTTATTATCACCGAAGCTTGTCATAACAACATCAAACTCAGTTTTTTCTTCAGCAGCACCACCCGCATCACCGCCCGCAGCCGGTGCAGCAGCAACAGCCGCCGCCGCAGATACACCAAATTTCTCTTCCATCGCTTCAACTAGTTCCACGACATCCATAACACTCATTTCTGAAATTGCTTCTAAAATATCTTCTTTAGAGACAGCCATTTTTTAACCCCTATCAATTAAATTTGTTAAATAAAATAATACCTATGCAGCCTGTTTTTGTATTCGGACTGCATCGACAGTTCTCACCAATTTTGCATGCGGTTCAGCAAGCGTTCTGACGAATTTCTCGACAGGCGCTTTCATAACAGCCATTAACATTGCAATTGCTTGATCTTTTGTCGGTAGTTTTGAAAGTCTTTCGAGCTCTGATGCTTCTAGTAATTGCCCACTAACGGAAACAAATTTTGTTTCCAATTTAGCGTGCTCTTTACTAAAATCCTTCACTAATCGCGCTGCAGAACCCGGATCTTCCATCGAGAACGCCATTACTAACGGCCCCGATAAAGCCGGCTGAATACACTCAAAATCAGTGTTTTCAACCGCTTTACTTACCAACGTATTTTTAACTACGCGTAAGTAAACACCAGACTCACGAGCCTTTTCACGAAGCTCAGTCATCTCTCCAACAGTCAAACCACGGTATTCTGCTGCAACTGCTGAAAATGCATTTGCAGCCACCTCAGCCACTTCAGCAACTACCGCTTGTTTTTGCTCAAGATTTAGTGGCATATATACCTCCTGACTCCTGTATGTAACAACGTATTGTTATTACGGTTAATAAAACCCAAAAGGGCACCCTTTAACGGGGCCATCCTTTAAAATAATAAGGACTTTACCGTCTACGCAGGATATTAAGCAGCATGTGCTCCTGCGGTCTTTGACGATTGCTAGCTATCTAGCAATCCAAAGTCATTGCTTCCTATTGAAGCCTTCTAACCTACACTCAGGCTAGACTGATCAACGGACAGGCCTGGACCCATCGTTGTTGACACGCTGATCTTTTTCAAGTAAACGCCTTTAGCTGACGCTGGTTTAGCTTTAAGTAAATCTGACAGCAATGCTTCCATATTTTCCTTTAGAGCCTTTTCCTCAAATGTTGTCTTACCAATACTGCAATGTATGATACCGGCTTTATCAGTTCTATAACGAACTTGACCACCCTTTGCATTTTTTACCGCTGTCGCCACATCTGGTGTTACCGTTCCAACTTTTGGATTAGGCATCAAGCCCCGTGGCCCTAATATCTGGCCTAATGTCCCAACGACGCGCATTGCATCAGGAGACGCAATAACAACATCAAAATCCATATCGCCTTCCTTCACTTTTGCAGCCAAGTCATCCATACCAACCACATCGGCACCTGCTGCAGTTGCTGCCTCAGCATTTGCACCTTGTGTAAACACGGCAACACGAACTACTTTACCCGTTCCGTTAGGAAGCACGGTAGACCCTCTGACATTTTGATCAGATTTACGCGCATCAATGCCCAAGTTTACGCTGACGTCAACAGACTCAACAAAGTTAGACACTGACAACTCTTTTAAAAGGCTAAAAGCACCATTTGCATCATAAGACTTACCAGGTTCAACTTTTTCTTTTATTAATTTTGCTTTTTTTGTCAGTTTAGCCATTTAGATACCCTCCACATCAATACCCATGCTACGCGCACTTCCAGCAATTGTTCTAACTGCCGCATCCATATCGGCTGCAGTCATATCAGCATCCTTAATCTTGGCTATCTCTTCGATTTGCGCACGCGTTACTTTTGCTACTTTATTTGTATTTGGTGTACCGCTACCCTTCTGAATGCCTGCCGCTTTTTTTAGCAAAATAGACGCGGGAGGTGTTTTTGTAATAAAGGTAAAACTTTTATCACTAAACACAGAGATAACAACAGGGATAGGCATCCCCTTCTCTATGTTTTGAGTTTGCGCATTGAAGGCTTTACAAAACTCCATAATATTAACACCGTGTTGACCCAACGCTGGACCAACGGGTGGGCTCGGGTTTGCCTCACCTGCTTTTACCTGTAATTTAATGTAGGCATCTATTTTTTTTGCCATTTTTTTCTCCTAATTGGGTCAAGCGCCTTTCGGCTCCCCTGTTAACATTAATCAGACTTTCTCAACCTGACTAAACTCTAAATCTACAGGTGTTGCACGGCCAAAGATCAGCACAGAGGCTCGCATCGTACTTTTTTCATAGCTCACTTCTTCAACCGTGCCATTGAAATCCTTAAAGGGGCCATCGTTAATCCGAATGACCTCACCAACTTCAAATAAGACTTTTGGCCTTGGCTTCTCAACACCTTCCTGTATTCTATTCAGTATTTTATTTGCTTCTGCTTCTGATATTGGTGCAGGGCGATCACTTTTGCCCCCGATAAAACCAAGCACCTTGTCAGTATCCTTTACTAAATGCCACGTATCATCATCTAATTCCATTTGAACCAACACATAACCAGGAAAAAACTTACGCTCACTGCGTTTTTGCTGGCCGCCCTTCATCTCAACGACTTCTTCAGTCGGAACTAAGATTTCACCAAACTTATCTTGCATACCTTCGCGCTCTACCGCTTCTTGAAGTGAGTTTTTTACTCGATGCTCAAAATTTGAATACGCATGTACCACATACCAACGCAATGTCATATTATTTGCCTTAACCTGTTATATATCCAACACCCCACATCAGTAGGCCATCAAACATCCACAATAAAACCCCAACGAATAAAACCATCACTGCAACAATCAATGTTGTTTGCATAGTTTCTTTTTTAGTTGGCCAAACGATCTTTTTAAGCTCAATTTTCGACCCTTGAGCAAAATACCAAAATGATTTACCCAGCTTAGTTGCATAAACCAAACCAACTGATACTGATAAGGCAACAAGCAAGCCAACAACCCTCAGCAACAGCGATTGATCTGCGTAATAGTAAAACCCGCCTATCCCAAAGACTACCATTATTACAGCAAGTGCTAATTTTGCTACGTCAAATTGACCAGACTCTTGCTCCGCTTCTGTATTCATAGTTATTAGTTCTATTGTTTAACGACTACAGCCATTCATCTGCCTAATGGCAGGCCAGGAGGGAATCGAACCCCCAACCTGCGGTTTTGGAGACCGCTGCTCTGCCAATTGAGCTACTGACCTAAACTTCCATTAAATATTTTTTAGCCGTTATTACTCAATAATTTTAGCAACAACACCGGCACCTACCGTTCGGCCGCCTTCACGAATCGCGAAGCGTAAACCTTCTTCCATCGCAATCGGGTTGATTAGTTTAACTGTCATTTGCACGTTAT
>Ga0181568_10002592_pt1 | contig 16471 bp, 19 predicted proteins | sample 101ome_20_FD_133758 | JGI IMG/M metagenome (GOLD analysis project Ga0181568, IMG submission 133758) | Coastal salt marsh microbial communities from the Groves Creek Marsh, Skidaway Island, Georgia - 101404AT metaG (megahit assembly) | ecosystem: Environmental > Aquatic > Marine > Intertidal... | reverse complement strand
GTGAACTGAGGGTATTAGTGGACAGTTTAAAAACCTGTTCCTGCTTTTGGTTTATCTAAGATTTCTATATGAGAGAGGAATACCTTTTTCTGAAACCATATTGCTTGTGCTTGGTCATATGACTCTACGGCAATAGACTCACCAGCAGTAGATACCACCTTGTAGTGATGCCTGTCATATGATTTGTGAGATGATTGAGTAAAATACTCAGGGAGAACTGTCATGACGAAAGTTTGCTAAAACCTTTTACCTTTTCAAATTTTAGCACATTATCAAACTTATCCAAGAGTTCTGACTTGTGACTGATGACAAATATATTAGCATCCTTAATGACATAACGAATGATTTTCAAAAAGTCATCGGTGCCAAAACTATCCAAAGAACTATCAAAAACTTCATCCATAATAAGGAGGTTTGTATTTGCCGAGTTCTTAAACCTGGCAACCTCTCTCCACGTAAAGAGAAGGGCTAAGTCAATTCTCATTTTCTCACCTTCACTAAACGATGAATAAGAGAACTTATCGTGAATAGGAGATTGAATAGTCTCTACGAATTCTTCGTCCAGTTTGAAGTTGATATAAAAATCCATCAACTGAAGATAACGATTGACCTGCTGGTTAATCAGTGGGAGGTACTTCTTGATAATTTTAGTTTTAACACCACCATCTTTCAAGAGATCGTAGGCAAAACTCTGGTAATTTACCTCTTCCTTTTTAACTGCAAGTTGACCAAAGATGGTCTGAAGCCCCTCTCTAAGTTGTTCTAATTTCTCATGTTCAGAATTTCTGTTCTGTATTTTATCGGTAATAGTTTGAATTTCTGATTGTAAATCCAAGGATTGCCGTTGGAGTCCAGAAACTCTAGTATTATTTTGAGAAATGCCATGTGTTAGAGAAGTAACCTCCTTACTTAAATTGGTGAAGAGAAGCTCTCGGTTTTCCTCTTCCTTTATTGACTGCTCCAGTTTTTTAAAACCTTCTTCCAGTTCCGTTAACTTAGATTGAGCTTCACTAATTCTATCTAGGCGAAAGTCCTCTTCGATACCTTGCTGACAAGTGGGGCAAACCGTATTAACTTCAAAAAACTTTTTATGTTCTGTCATCGTAGATACTTTATTGGAGATAGCACCACGTAAAGTTCCCAACTTACGAAGTTTTTTGGTAGCATTCACATACTCCGACAAATTATTTTGTTTCTCATCTAAGTCCTTATTGAGTTTTCTATTCTTGAGAATCAGACTCTCAACCTCTTTTTCAATATCTTTAATCTTCGAATACTTACTGTTGATAGTCTCGATTCCCCTGGCTTCCAGGTCTTCAATGAAGTGTTCTTGCATTTCAACTTTATCCTTGGAAGCACTCTTTTTTATTTCCAAAGATTTAATTGCTTCTTTGTTCTGTCGAATGTCTTCTTTGATAAGATTATTCATAGCAGAAAACACACGAATATCGAGGAGGTCTTCAATCACCTCACGTCGATGTGAAGATGTCAACTGCATAAAGGGAGTGAACCCAGCAGAACCCAAGATAACAATCTGAGTAAAAGACTTATAGTTTAGCTTGAGAATATTCTCTTCAAGAATCTTTTGATTGGCACGATCATCTGCTTCTTTGTGAAGCATCTCACCGTTGACTATAATATCAAATACATTAGGTTTGATACCACGTCGTACGATATAAGATCTTTTACCAACTTTAAAAGATATTTCAACTAGACAATTCTTTTCGGTTGATGAATTGATCAGTTGAGGTTTGTTGATCTTTCGATATGGTTTATTAAACAAGACAAAACAAAGAGCATCGAGGATGGTTGATTTGCCAGCACCATTACCACCGATGATCAAGTTTGTATTTTTTTCGACAAAGCTAACCTCTGTGGAAGAATCACCCGTGCTGAGAAAATTTTTCCAAGAGATTTTTTCAAATACAATCATTCTTCTACAGGAGGAATAACAATGTCTTCTTTACCAATGATAGCATACTTGTAGTTGTAAGACTCACATGCTTTCATAGCAAGATCATCTTCTACTTCTAAGACAGATAGTTTATCGTGCTTAGTTCCGTTTTCTTTCAAAAGCATCAAATATCTATCGGCATCATCTTCGTCTTCAAACAAGTATAGCACATGCTCACCATATGTGTCAATGACAGCATAGGCACCAGCAGAACCTCTGGATGCTAACAGATACATCACTCAACCTCACATGCTTCTCTGTAGATTTTATCAAACAGATTTTTGATGATGGACTTATCCAAATCAGTTTCTGCTTCTTCGATATATCTATTCAGAATTGACATGGTATTTTCAGACTCTTCTACTTCAAAGTCTTCATTTTCTTCCATCACAAAATTTTCAATAACCTTGACTTCGGTTGCAACGTTAGAAACTTTATCAATAAACTTTTCAAACTCCTTTGGATCTGATTTTTGTCGGACGATAACCTTACAGATTTTACCTTCATACTCAGTGGCATCAAACAACTGGTGAGGTTGATCCTCATAGTAAATGTTATAAAACATTCTATATGGATTATTGACAGGAGTTACCTCTAGAGTTTCTGTATCAAAGATATGGAACCCTCTAGTGTCCTTCACATCGTTCCAGAACATCTCATAAGGATTTCCAAGGTAGAATACCTGACCATCATTTGAACGGCAATGATAGTGCCCTGAGAAGACTCTCTTGAACTTTTGAACCAGTCTAATATCATCCTTTGCCGTTTCTTGAATGTGACCCCTGTGAACCCTATAACCGTTGAGTTCCAGGTGTCCCATAGCAACCTCAGCATCACTGTTATCAATTACCTGATAGGTATGCTGACGATTATCATCAGAAATCCATGGAAGGAAAAGAATCTTCCTATCATCAATTACATACTCGGTAGCAGAAGAAATGCCGATGACGTTATCATACTCTCGTAGTAAGAGATTAATAGTGTTAATCTCATTAGTGTCTTTGTAATAGGCAGTGTGATTTCCCACAACAGTGTAAACGTCCACTCCAAGATCCCTGAGACGGTCGTAGTAATTCCTCTTAGCCCAGTCAAGAGCCCAGAGATCAATTTGGCGCCTGTGATCAAAAGTATCCCCGAGATCGAGAACACACTTGATAGATTCTCTTTCAAGAGTTGGGAAAAATATTTCATTGTAGAACTTCAGAAAATACTCGTGAAAAAATTTACTACCTTTACGAGCTCCAAAATGCTGGTCAGTAATTATGGCACACTTCATTGACGATTCAGTTTGTAATGAATTTTTTCTTTGATGCTATTATAGTCTGAAGATGTGCCATTGGCACCATCCTCAACAACCATGACTTGATCGTATCCAGTCTTCTCGATAATTTTACTCTTGATCTCTAACTGCTTCTTCTCCTTCTGGATTCTACGAAGGAAAGCATAGTGAATGATTTGAGTGAAATAAGCAAATGGATTAGAAGACTTATCTGGATTGAAGTTCAGCATGTATTGAACACAATTTTCAATACCATCCGAGATCATGTCTTCACGAAACATATAGTTCACGAAGTTTGGTTTGTATGAAAGGTGAGTGGCAATCTTCAAAAAGCAGTCACCAAGATAGTTTGAAATACGTGGTTTATTCTTACTCTTCCAGGACTTCAGGGTTTGAAACTTTTCTTCTTCATCTAGATCCAAAAACCCTTCAATTTCTTTTTCAGCAACATTGGTGACTTTACGACGATACTCAATGATTGCAATCAAAAATTCTTTGTTGTTTACATAATGTTCTGATCTTTCTCTGACTGGCATAACATTTGTCTACTATGAAATATATTCATATTATAACATAAAACTAGAACTTGACAAGTCTACTTTTCTTGTGTAGAATCACCCTTGTGGTGGTTGTCAGAGACATCTAGCTTAAATATCTCTTCTAATTTAATTCTAGCTTCAGTTACTGTTCCTAAGTAACCCATCTTTTGATCTGGTTTTACCAACTTAGCAGAGTCATCATACTCATCATCCAGATCATCATCCAGAGTTTCATCCAAATACTTTTTATAAAATTTAATTACTTCCTTATTACTTACTTGAGATATTGTAATAACTTTATCCATATTGATAGTGAAAACATCTTCATCTGGAATCTTCATCCAAGGTTCTACTTTGATTCCAGATACTAATCCTCTCTTGATAATTCTCATTGTGACTGGATTACATAAGATGACAATGTTGTTGCCATCTTTGTCTACATCTAAACTAGCAATTGCAAAGATTTCTTCTCCAGTTACTAATTTTATTACGTAATAGAATTCATCTGTCATTTGCTCTTAGTTTAATGTTTACAATTTCATAGTCGAAGTTTTCTTCATTGTAAATTTTAATTCTTTCTATGAGATGATTTAGTGTGTAATTTTTTCTAGAGTTATGGGTACAGTCATCGGCAATATCGTAAAGAGTTGCTGAAAATTTGTTACTTCCTTTACGAAGAACTCTACCGATAGATTGTAAGTTTCTAATTCTAGATTTTGATGGTGAAGCAAAAATTACGTTGTGTAGATTTTTAATATTGATTCCTGTAGAGAAGGTTCCATACGAAGCAATAATGATTGCGTTTGATTCTGCTTCAGTAATAGCCCTTGCTCTTTCTCTCTGATCTACGTCAACACCACCGTGAATAAAGAAAACTTTTCTGTTTTCATCAACACCATTATTTATCATATCGTATAATATTTGCCCATGAGACTCCACTCTGGAGAATAACACAAGAGTATTGCCTTTCAGATCTAGTGTTAAGTTCCTGATGAATCTATTTCTTTGTGGATGTGATATTAGATATTGAACTTCATCTTCATATGTTTCAAATTTTTGTGGAGAGTGTTTCAATACTAGAACTTTTGCGTTAAACTTAGAGAGATATCCCTTCCTAATTAATTCGTCAGTTCCGATAACTTTGTATGACGGACCAAAGAGTCCCTCTAAGACCCACTTATGGGTCTGTGTGCCGTCTAAAGTGCCAGTGAACCCATATCTATACTTAGCATCACACAGCTTGGTCATGATGCTTATAAGTGACTTAGACTTGAATAGGTGTGCTTCATCACCAATGATGACATCAAATCTATCAAAGAACTTTTTATCCATTTTATAAATGGATTGCCAAGTTGTAATTACAACAGGAGCAGTTGTATCTTTCTCCCTTCCAGAATATATTTTGTGGCAATATGTCTCAGCATCCCAACCATAGTCCTGAAAATCCTTATACATTTGTTCTACAAGAGAAGTCGTTGGAACGACTAGTAGGATATTTCTATTGTAATCTGTATGATATCTCACGATTGAGTAAATCATCAGAGATTTACCTGAAGCAGTGGGAGATATCAATAATCTTCTATTATGTTTTAGAGCATCGTATACTCCCTCTATTTGATAAGGTCTTGGAGAGTGACGAGAAATAGATTTCATATAATCTTTCACTCCCTCGGGGGAGATCATCTCGTTGTTTTCAAATGGTAGACCGTAATATTTGTTGTTCTCAAAAGAATATTCATATCCCCTCTCCTTACAGAATCTGATTACCTTGTCTAGCAATCCAACATAGATCTCTCCAGATCCTGTATTAAACAATCTAATCTTTCCATCCCAATACTTGCTCCTGTATTGTGGCATGAACTTTGCCCCAGGAACTTCGAAGGTAAAAGTATCAGACAGTTCCATGTAAACATGGGGTTCTGCATTAACTTTCAGATATACTTCGTTCTTTTTTGAAATGAAAATAGTATTCATCAGAAACCTCGTTGGAAGTTCTGCCACTCAATAGCATTCTTAATTTGATAAGTTCTATTGTTTACCTGTTTGAGTATGTTCTCAAGGTAATTCAACATGGCATCATGATAGTCAAGTTTGAGACGAATCTTGGAAAGATGTTCGTCAGCGTCTAAGTGATAATTGAGAGAATCTTTCTCTCTTACTTTATATGGAAAAGGATCGTCTTCATAGACTTCTGGTTCTGCTTTTCCACTATAATAATTTCTACGTTCAAGATATTTTGTTTTGTAAGATTGTTCTTCTTTCTTTTTCATCAGAAGAACTGTATTATATAGTTCGTGATATTTGGCGTGTAATCTGGGAATTTTGATTGATTCATCGTGTAAATTGTCGGGATCAAGGATGGAGTCTTTTGACCACATCTCATTAATAATGTCAAGATTCATAAAAACTATTCCACGGTTTCTATATTATAAATGGTATATTTGAAAGTTACAGTAGCCGTAAGAGTTTGGTAATCGTCATTGCTGGCATCAAATTGAAGACCACTCAATGATGTGGGGAACAAACCGTTAAACTTTACTCTAGCAACACTGTTGAATTGATTATTCAAAACCAACAGTGTCCCATCACTATACTGTTGATCCATATCAATCAGATTATCTTGATCAGTAACTTGATCGATAAAATCTTTGATACTGTCTGGGAAACCCAGTCCTCTCATCCAGTTGTGAACTGCCAAATAATTTTCTAATTTTTCATCAACAATGAATGTTAGAGTTAAATCATCAAATACTAGTCTATCACCTGGTAAGGGCAACTCTTTCAGATAGTTCGGAGCATTAACAACTCCCAACGATAATCCAGGAAGGTTTACCGTATTTGAGAAGAAATCAATCTTTGGATATCTTGCTAACTTAAAATTAAAACCTACGTTTGACAGATAGTTCCTATTGGTAATCTGTTTATCAAACGGGTCTCTTGTTGGTGCAGCCATGATGAGTTAGACTTTACGAAGCTATTTATTGGCATAAAAAAAGAGGGGTCCGAAGACCCCTCAGCACTTCCTTCACACGGATATCTATTATATCACATGAGGTTCTGAACGCGTACTCTCTGATAGTAGCGGTTGGTGTTAGGATAGATACGACCCAGACCTTGGTTATCGACATTACCCTCAGCAAATGGGTTGGAGATAAGACCATAACGGGTCTTAAAGCCAATCTTGGGCTGGAAGGTGTTCTCTCCAACGGCACGAACCATCTGGAGGGGAACATATGGGCAATAGAACAGACCAGCATCATAGGGGCTAGTACCCTTGTAACCGACAACGTAGTACTGGTTAGCAGCACTGTTGGCAGAGAAAGGATCGATGTAGACTCTGTACTTACCGTTGATGGTGCCAGCAAATGTGTTGCCGGTGTCATCGACGTTCAGGTTAGCATTCAGAGCAGGGGTGTAATCCAGTACACCAGCCATGGTCAGAGCAGAAGCAACATCAGCAGAAGTCAGGATGATGTTACCCTTCCCTCTACGAGTTCTCTGGGCGATTCTGTTAGCATCTCTTTCGATCTGGAACAGGAGACCCTTGAACTTCTCAACAGACCAACGACCATTGGAGTCAACGTCCAGGTCGAAAGTACCAGCATTGGCAACGTTTGCTTGAGCACCAGTCTCAGCAACCTTGTAGATCGAACGGATAACCTCACGGTTGATCTCAGCAAGGATTTCAGTGCTGAGGATGTTTGCCAGTTCGGCTTCAGCATTCAGACCGTGGATAGCACGAAGATCTTGTGCCAGTTCCAGGGAGTATTCTGCCTTCAGAGCACGGGACTTAGCAGTAACGGTAACTTTCTCAATCGAGAAAGCCATCTGGTTGAAGTCCTCGTTGCTGCCGTCGCCAAGAGCTTCAGCATCACCAGTCTCCATGCCTTGACCTACACTGTAGGCAGCACCAAGACCAGTAATAGTACCAGAACCGGACAGAGCAGCAGGATTGCTTCCACCCTGAGCAGCAGTAGTACCGAAACCAACAGTGTTACCAGCACCAACTTGACCGGAGTAGTCACCACCAGTGTTACCCTCGGTAGCAAATCCTTGAGTGGAGGAGAAGCTGGAATCGGGCTCGTCGAACAGTGCCTCAGTACCAGACTGAGTGCTGTAACGGGATCTCATTGCGAAGATGAGTCCAGTAGGACCGTTCATTGGTTGTACACCAGCCAGGTCATAAGCAACCAGGTTAGGCATAGAACGTCTGATCAGGGAGATCAGAACGGGGTCAAAACCAGCAACAGGACCAGCAGCAGGGGCATCAGCACCGAAACCACCGGAAGCACCAGCAGCATTAGCAACGTTGGTGGGAGCCTCAGTCAGCATACCACCGCTTTCAAAAGCAGCTTGCTCTTGAAGGAATCTTTCTTGGTTCTCAAGCAGAACGGCAGTAACAGCCTTTCTGTGGGAATCTTTGATGGGATCACAGGACTCTGCATTCAGCAGAGGACCCCACTTTTCCATAAGTTTATCGGAATTGTACATTAGTCTCCTTTAGTATACGAGTTTGGGATTGAGAAATCAGTTTTTAATCGACAGTGCTCTAAGGTAAGCAGCCATGGATCCAGCATTCAATTCTGGTTCTGGGTCACTTACAGCTTCCGAAAGAGTTTCGGAAACAGCTTTTGTTGTACCCTTCTCAGAAGGGAAATACGATTCCCTCAGGGTAACAATCTTTTCACGGTATTCTTCTTCACCCGCAAACTCAACACCTTCAACTAAAGAAGCAAGTTTTTCCTTTTGAGTATCGGCAAGACCTTCTACAACAGAGGCAAAAATGCCATCTGCTGTTGTTTCAGCAAGTCTACCGGTAAGGGAAATGTTCTTCTCAATTTGCTCGTTGAGTTTAGACTCCATTTCATCAAGTTTATCTACCATGCTCTCAAGAACATCATATTTATCATCAGGGATTGTGACATAATGATCTTCAAAGAGGGACTTCATTCCAGTAAGGAACGAGTCAGTCATTTCGGTCTTCAGACCATGCTCGACTTCGATAGCATTCTCGGTCAGCCACTCATCAGCGACGTACTCAAGATAAGCATCGAGTCTTTCGACAAGCTCTTCTTTGACAGTTACGAGATTCTCAGAAAGAGTTTTCTCGTACTCAGCAGCAAGAGCTTCTTGGACTTCACTAACCTTAGCAGCCAGAGCAGCTTCGAAAATTGTCTTTGCCTTTTCTTGGAACTCTTCACTGAGTTCCTCACCACCGAACAGAGCAGCAAGATCTTGATCGACAGAAACTTCAGGAGTCTCTACGATAGTATCTTCAGTATTCTCTTCAGTTTCCGCAACTACTTCCTGACCTTCCTCTGCCTCAGTTTCCTCAGCATACTTAGGTGCCTTGGGCATTGGTTCAGCAGGTTTAGCACCCTTGTTTACAATATCCTTAACTGTTGCCAGTGAAGGAGTCTTAAGGGCAGCCGAGTTATCGTCGGGCTTGTAGTTCTCAGGAGTAGGACCACCAAGATCTTCTACCTGTGCTTGAGCAGCAGTATAAGATGCTTTCTTGGAGGTATCCATGGGGTCAGCGGCTTTCGCACCCCTTGTTACGGGATTTTCCATTTCTTGTAATTTGTTACCAGCGGACATTTTTCGGTTTCTCCGATTATTAGACTAGTGATAATCTGTATTTATTTATTATTTCAGAGATTTAATAAGAAATTTTGAAACAAATTTAATTTGTTTTCTTCAAGTCGTCTCTGATCGACAAGAGTATTAATTGTCTTATAGGTTTTCTCAGCATACTTTTCGCGGAGAATTCCACCATCCCAGACCCAATCCTTACCTTCCATGATGCCATTTACAAAAGCATCTGGAGCAGAAGGATCGGCAACGATATCAGCAGCAGTGGCAAGCATAAAGTCTTCACCAACTACCTTAATACCATTACGGTCTTCTCTCAGAGAACCCATGCCTCTGGAAGAAACACCAAGTTTGACACCTTCATCGAGAAGGGACTTGGCAATTGTTCCCATTGGTGTAGACAAAATTTGTGCTCTACCAATGAAATTTGAACCTTCTTGTCTTAGAGAGGTAATCTTGTGGGAAACACGATCAAGATTAATCGTAGGACCATCAGGATGACCAAGTTCTCCAAGAGCACGACCCTTTCCAACAAACTGTTCGTTATAACGACCAACCTCTTTAGCAAGAGTGTCAGAAGGATACATTCTGCCATTACGATTCTTGATGTCTCCCTGTAGGAATACACCTTCAATGTAGAGACTCTTTTTACCGTTACGTTGTTCGACGATAACCTCTACGTTTTCGATTTCCTCTCTAATAAGTTTCATCTTGTTCTGGGATCCCTATCTTTTTATTTATGTTAACCTTCAACTGTGACGGCTGTGCCGTAAGTAACATTGCAACGAATATACTGATCTTTCTCTTTTACGAGGTAGAGAGTTTCGTATTGTCCAATAACATGTGATGCTACTAAAGTTGTATTGGTAGAATCATAAACATAAAGAAACTGAGCCACACCATAACAAGTCAATCTAACAAGACTTGATTCAATGAGAACACCACTTGAACCTACAAATGTACTTGTGGCGGACTTGAGTTTTACGACACCACCAGCGTCGTTTCCGAAAAGTGCCATTATGGATGAGGTGCGACAGCTACAAAATAAAGGTTACTGCTATTTCCGTAAAGAAATTGAGCAGGATCCTTTTTGATAATCATATTCTCGTAAGGATTGACATAAGATTGTGTTACGGCAGATCCACCGGCAGTATCTCTAACTTCAATTTGTACGAGACCGCTACCAGCGTTAGATACTCGAACATATCTTGCACCAACTCCGTTAGCATCTGGTACTGTAGTTACGGTTCCACCACCTTGAGCATATGTTCCTAAAAGTTTAACTTTCATTTTACTCCTCTACTACTGGTACACGCATAGATTCGTCATCCTCTTCAGTGGGAGGAGGTACTTCCTCTATTGGCACGTGCATTGATGTATCATCAATTTCTTCAGGCATTACTCTTCCTCTTGTTGAGGTTCTGTTTCAATATTCTCTTCTTCAGATTCTCCATCAAAAAGAGAATTGGCAACTCCTGGTCTCAAAGCATCTACTCTTTCAGCAGCTTTGGTGAACAGAAGATCTTTAAGTTTGTCACTAATTTCAGATGCCGAAGAATCTGTAGCAATGAGGTCAATAACTTCTTCCATGATTTTAATTTATATCTAAAAGTTGACTAAAACTTATTTATATTGTACCTACATCTAGGTCAGTGTCTGTAATATCATTTCCTCTTTGCCTCAGATCTTCTTCTGGTGCTTGCTGTCCCATGGGATCCATGCCTGGTTCCATCTGAAGCATTTGTTCATTTGGATCTGGAATAATACCTCTTTCAATTTCATCCTCAATCTGAGCATCAATTTCAAGAATTTCTGTATCCTTCTGTCTAAGAACTTTTCTACGAACATACTCAGTAGAATAATATCTACCAACGTAAGGTTCTACTTGCTGAAGAAGTGCCATTCTGTTGTTCATCAGCTCTGCTTCTTTCAGTTCAGCAAAGTGATTATCATAAAGATAATCGAATTGAATGTGCTCAGACATTCTCTCCCAATCTTCGGGAGTACAAATATTTTTGAGGAGAAGTTGTGTCTTCAGCATATCCAAGAACAGATTGCTGAATCTCTTACGAAGTCTTCCTACAAACTTACTGAACTGAAGTTCATCACGGAGAATCTCAGAAGAACGTCCAAGGTTGAATCCATCACCAGATCCAGGCATTCTCGATTCTGGTACACCCAGAGATCTATAAAGTTTCTTCTGGAAGTATTCGATATCAGAGAGTTCACCTAAATTCTGTCCACCTGGCAGAGTGGTGATCTCAGTTCCTCTACCACCTTCACGACGTGGCAGCCAGAAATCTTCCGGCATACTCATGTATTTCTTATCGTCACGAATCTCACCAGTCTGTGCATTATACACAAGCTTGTTACGATAACGATTCATAACATCACGGAGATATTGTTCTGCCTTTACCTTAGGCAGATTACCCACATCAATGTAGAAAATTCTACGTTCAGGTGCTCTACTCAAACGATAGATAACCAGAGAGTCTTCAATCATTCTCAGTTGATTGAGAGACTTAGTTGCTTTCTGTAGATAAGATAGTACAGTGTGACGATTTCTATCAACCAGTCCAGATGTACAATAAGAGATAGAATCTGGAGCAAACTTAACTCCCTTTGCTCCACCACCAGCAGAAGGAACTGTGGTTGGATAATTCATCTTTGGAGTATACATGAAATACTCCTCAAGTTCAGGGAAGACTACCTTTTGGGCATCATCGACTCCCCTTACTTTGAAGATATCTGCTCTATCTTTATTTTGATTCTTTTCTTTTCTTACATACCTCATCTTCAGAGCATCGATATATCTCAGCTCTTGAATGCCATCCTGAGGTCTCTTGATATCAATTACTTTGTTGTAATAAATTCTTCCGTCAACATACCAGTTACGGAAGATCTCATGAGATTTTTTATCAAAGTCTAGAAGATCTTTGATGTGCTTGAATTCTTTTCTGATTTTATCTTTGATTCCATCACTAGCATTCAAATTACTCAGATCAATCTCAACAGGAGAATCATCCAGGTCACTAACAATAGCTTCATTGATTACGTTTTCAATTGCTTGATCACACTCTGGATGGAGTGACATCTCACGATATCTACGAATCAGTTCGTACTCACTTCTATAAACACCTTCAAAGTCAATTGTTTGGCTACCAAAAGCTGTTGAGACATAAAAATCAGCCCCATCCTCGTTGGTAGGAGGAACGGGACTGATTACACTTTTTGATTTATCTTCGTTTTCCTCAATCGAAAAACCAAACAACCTTGCCATTTTAAAGTAATGCGTTCTATCTGACTATTTATCAGACGATAGAACCACCATTTCCAGCAGCTTCCCACCACTGAACTTGGAGTTCAACAGTGAACTCTTCAATAGCATCGGTGTTATCGTAGTTCAGATCAATTGCAGAGACTGCTGTTGGGAAGATACCATGGAACTGATAACTTCTCAAAATTGGTTGATCTGTGCCACTTTCTTGAGCACCACCACCACTGGTAACTGGAGCACGACCCAACTGATGAACAATAGCATCAGTTTGATAATCGATAGGATCTGTGTTACCAGAGTTATCGGATACCTTGGCAACAGAGTTCATCCATCTTTCGAAGGAAGATCTGATTGCGAAGTCGGTATCGTTGATAACTGTGATTGTCCAAACATCAAATGTTCTGTCACCAGCAATCTTAAGATTACGTCCTCTGAAAGGAATGGTGATAGGTGTGATGTTGGATGCTGGGAGGTTTGCTCCCTTTACCAAGAATCTGGATTTGGAATCCAAGTCATTGACACTAGAGTCAACTACGTCATCTGGGAAAGTTAGTACAACCTCAAACAGATTAGGTCTGGCGATGCCGCCAGACAATCTGCTCTTGAATCTGTCGATAGTTCGATCAGCTGTCTTTGGGGGATTTTGTTGTTGAATTAAGTCTGCCATCGGTTTGTTACCTCTTTAGATTAAACTCCGAGAACTTCCTCAAAGCTGACACCCGTGCGAGTGGCAACGAAGGTCAGACCGATGAAGTTAATCGAACGTGCGGGTTTGATGTAAATATCGGCAACAAATTCATTGTTATCGATGACCGCAGCTGTGTTGTTTGTTTCATCACACTTGACTACAAAGTCAGTGATGCCTCTCTTTGCTTGAACATCACGAAGGAAAGGTTCAACGATGCTAACAAAGTTTGTTCTTGTAATCTCATCATTAAACTCAAACATCTGATCTCTGGCAGCAGCAGAAATTGCTCTTTCCAGATAGATGAACAAACGACGAACGTTAATTCTATCGAAGGCAGATGCCCTTGCTAGTCCTGTCTTATCACCGAACAGAACAATACCGGAACCAGGGGAGAAGATGACTGGGTTTACTCTATTTGAGTAAAGAACGTCTCTCTGTGACTTGGTTGGGTTGTATGCCAACTTCACGGCATTCAGAATAGATCCTCTTTGTGTTCCAGCAGGTGAGAACCAAGGGAAGTTGTTGATATCGTTTCTAGCACAAATGCCAGCAATGTCACCATTCAATGGAACATATCTGAATGTGTCGGCAAATCTATCATAAGTGTACTTGTAAGAACTATCAAATACAGCATACGAAGATGAAGGAATAGCAGAGAAGTAACTTACCAGATTATCAGTGATGGTAGAAGAATTGTTCAATGAAACACTAGCACCATCAGATAAGAATGCCTGACGATAAGGAGAAACAAATGCTACAGCATCCTGTCTTTCCTCAGCAAGAGCAATAATCTTACTGGCAATTGCTTGTGTCTCTTCTTTACCATGAGCACCGGATCCCATCAGAACGAAATCGATATCAAAGGTATCAGGATTTTCAAACAGGTCGTATCCAGAAGAAAGATCACCTACGTTTACTAAGAGTCCACCAGTTGTAGTAATACCAGTTGTACCACCATAGTCCTTACCACCAGATAGTGACAGAGTTTGATTTCCGTAAGCGTTAAATGTAATGTCGGATGCTTTCTGATCCCATCCACCATCACCAAAATTGGTAAAAGTAGTGGCACCAACACCAGCAGCAAAACCAGTCGTAGTAACACCAGATGGTGCTCCACCACCAAACAGGTTATCGGAGTTGAATTGTAACCAACCCCTCCAATACTGATCACTTCCGGCAGAGAATTGAGCATCAGTTGCCTTGGACAGACTCAGATGCTTCTCTAACAGAGTTCCAGCATTTCCACTTACTGTTCCAAGATCATCGTAAACTACAACGTGAAGTTCATCATTTCTTGAACCACGAGCAGAAGCATAACTTGTAGTTGTTGGTCTCTCTACCAATCTATTCCACTTGACATTTCCACTTGTCAGTTCAATCTCTTGCTGATCGAACCAGTCTACCTGAGCAGTGTAAGTTGAAAGTCCGACCTCACTGGAATCACTGGAATTATAAACATAAAGTGCTGTGTCAGTATTTGAACCATCACCACTATTTGCAAATCTGTAAGTGCCTCCAGGTGTATAATCCTTAGCACTGACAATTCCAGCAGCAGAAACGTGAGCAACAAACTTAACGTCTATACTAGAGTTTCCAATCTCCGTGATAATTCCTTTGAAATATCCATCAAGAACAGAAGTAGAACCAGCACCGGGAACAACTGTATTCGCGGGAACTCTTTGAGTTACTCCCATTCCAACTTCGAATGGTGTAGCATTGACTGTATTAGAACCAAAGTCGAGAGGAACTGTTATTCCTCCTTCATTGTTCGTTAAGGCAGCAGAGAGAGTAATAGAATTATTACCAATGCTGGTTACAGTTGTTCCTGCTGAAACAAAGTTACCACGAACAACCTGATTCAGAGCAATCGAAGTTGTTGTAATACCCACTGTCGTTGCTGCACCAGTGGCAATTGTTGCCGATCTGTTAGAAATTGCTTCCGTAAATGTGATCGAACCAGTGGTAGTGATTCCAGATAAAGTCTGATCTGCTCTGCCGTCAATGATGGCAACCTTTAGACCATTTGACCATGATCCTGGGTTCTTGGCAACAAATGTTTTGCCAGCGATGATATTAGTATCATATCCATTGTTCACATAATCATCATTACTCTTAATTTTTATAGAACTTCCAGACCCAACATATGCGTTCTGTAGTCCAGCGTTGTCTGATCTTACTACTCTTAATACCCCACCATAGGCAAGATAAGATGAAGCAGTATACCAATATTCGTATTGATTATTGGCACCGTATGGTTCACCGAAATTGTTGAGCAGATCTGCTTCAGTTTCGACTAATGTTGGAATTTCTACTGGTCCTTTGGCGAAAGGAGCAACAAGTCCACCAGACTTGTCAGAAGTAGGATCAACTCTCCCTGAGGTGAGGTCTACTTCTCTTACGACAATACCAGGAGATGCTAAATTCAACGGCATCTTTCTCTCCTTATGAAATCCAAATAATGCTAGAGTTATTTATTATTCGCTATGTTTACGATGGGGAAACAGTGAGTGAACAGTTTACCAATCAGGATATTCCCAATGTACAGTCGGTGTCTTATTTTTCCTAGAATCTGTGATTCTTTTTATCGTACATTTTTTACATTCGTAAGAATATGCTGATGGACCGGTTCCTCTCCTTGTTTTGTAAAACTCAGAGATGAGATCTTTAGTTAGATGACATGTCCTACACTGCCTATTCCGAAATATTAAGTGTTCTAAAGAAAACTCTTCATCAAAATCCATTAGAGATATTCCCACATAAAGGATCTGTCACCATACTCAGCACCAGAACTCCATCTAGTTCCATCACTATCTACAAAACCATCATCACTGTTGATGCCGTCCAGAACAAATCCAAATGGAGCCATATCTTGTTCGATTTGATTCTTTTGATCTTCATAGATTCTCTTACGAACATCCTGCTCCGTCATCTCCTTGAAGTAGTCTTGTGCTACCAACCAAGAGAAAATAACAAGACACATTGCCAAGTCATCATGGCAACCTTCTTCTGCCATGAATGTGTTCTTTCTTTGTACAAAGGTTGTCAACTCAGCAATAATATCATAGTCAACCGTCATCAACTTATCATCTTCAAGTAAAGTCTTGAGGTTTGAACATCCCAACTTCTTAACTGCTGATGTCAT
>Ga0181568_10002591_pt1 | contig 16472 bp, 21 predicted proteins | sample 101ome_20_FD_133758 | JGI IMG/M metagenome (GOLD analysis project Ga0181568, IMG submission 133758) | Coastal salt marsh microbial communities from the Groves Creek Marsh, Skidaway Island, Georgia - 101404AT metaG (megahit assembly) | ecosystem: Environmental > Aquatic > Marine > Intertidal... | reverse complement strand
GTATTTAATACTTCACGCCCAGTCTTCGATAAAGTCAGGAGGGAAATCCGCTCCCCAATTGTATTCAATACAAGGCTCTGCTACGGAACCAACAATTACAATTTCAATCTCAACAAATTCTAGACTGTCGGGATAGCCATTGATATCAACATTAAGAAAACTAGACACACCTGTGGTGGTTTGAGTTATGTCAATGTCAAGTTCTGCTAAATCACTATCTGAAATATCGAGATTAGGAGTAATAATTTCTAAAGTCTCGAAAATAAGGTCTTCGGGCAATTCAAAACGAATTGTAGACCTACTACCTAGCAAGACTTTTTTGGAGTCACGATACTCCATAGTCAATATATGCGTGTCACGACTACTTAATTGTTACTGTGAGTTTCCCACCAACCTGATGTGGCGGTGTGAGCCCGAGGGAACAGGAAAACCGAAGTCATGTTGATGTATTCGCCTTGTCGTTGAGTAAGGTCTCCAAGCACCAAGAATGTTAAGTAGGAGCCGTCTTCAAACACTACACGGCTAAGACCACGGTAGGCACCGTTTTGGTGAGGTCGTCGACGCAAGGTGGCTACTGGTTCGTAGCCAGGGGCATTCCAATCATCAACCACTTCTTGAGCCACGACAAGGTCTTCAAAAGGTCCTTCAATGAGGTTGCCTTCAGGAGTGCGAACTAGGACTTCATAACTAGCATCTCGGTAGGGTGAGTAGAGGTTGAGGATAGTTTCAAACTCATCGTGTTCGTCCTCATCATGGTCGTGGTCGTGGTCGTCATCATCATGGTCGGGCAAACCTTCCATAACACTCTCATAAGCCTCGAAAATCGTATGAAGTTGCAATTCAGTTTGGGTGCAAATCTCATCAGGAGTAAGAATGGTAATCGGCACAGGATACGGACCTTCACCGAATCCTTCCATGTATCGAACACCATCCATTAGACTACCGAGACGGGCCCGTAACAGACTCATGTAATACTCATCAAGCAAGAAGTTAGATTCGAATTCCGTGCCTTCGTCTCCTTCGGCTAGTGACATAAGATAATCATAGGCTTGAGCGGCTTGCACCGCGTTCCAATTAATCTCTTCAGCCCAATCAATTGTAGAAGAGTCTTCTTGGCTCCAATCTACGTCGTCTCCAAGGTCTTCAGCCGCCAAACCTAAATCAGAAGCGGCCTTCATCATGATAAGGTCGGCTTGTTCGGGAGTAATGATGCCTAAACGCACATCATTCTCTAGACGAACATCGAGATGAGAGAGTTCAGATTGCATTAAGAGCATTTGTTGTTGCATAACTCGGTCAATAATTTTCTTAGGACGCTTTCGAGAAACTGCTACGGAATGAAAAGTTTCTGCTCGCCAACGCTGATAGTCATACTTCCAATCACAATCCTTGCAACAAAGATAAATCCATTCGCCTAGGGCAAAATTTTTCTTACCCATATCAGTTTCTTCACCACAAATAATACATTCTCCCATTTAATTCAACCTCCTAAGGGGTTCTAAACCGTCTTGATTAGTAGAAACGACGGTAATAGTTTCGTAAACGGGATGAATTTTCCCACTCGAACGAGTCCGAATCGTGCCGATAATAGGCCCTAACGAAAGAAGGCCACGAACACTGGGACGATTACGAGGCTCGCCCGAACTAGGCTTCGTGTAGAGTAAACCGTCTAGTTCCCCTGTGGAGAACGATAAGGTGTAGTAGTGGTTTCGACCATCATCTACAGAAATGAGCACATCTCCTTCACGCTTGGTGTGACGTTGAATACCCTTTGCCAAAGGTCGACGCCCAGACACCCATGACCAACCTGCAAGAGAATTGAATAAATTAGTTCTAATAGTGCGACCTCGAGGACTAACTTTTCCTGTCGGCTCATAGTCTACTAGAAATTGAGGGAAAGAAAAACTACCAACGTCGATTTTAAACGGCCCTACATTAGTATTGGGAGGGATATACCTTCCCGAATCAAGACGTTGATAACCTCGGTTTTCGAAAATTTGTCCCCTAATGACAGGTCTGGTGGGGCTCCAATCGGATTCAAATGAGTCTACTTCTTGCAAAGGTTTGTAAAGTTGCACTATTTCAGTCTGGTGCGGAGGTGAGAGCGTCGGATTGACCTTCTCTACTAAACTTACCAATAGGCTCATAACCCTTAGTAAACGTCTCAACTATTTAAACTCTCGGTTACAAAGTCACCATTTCAACTTTGATGACGGTCTCTAAACCAACCTCGCCGAAATTGGATTCTTGATAGAGTTCAGACCAGTAAACTTTCGAGATTAGCAAGCGGTTATGAAGTAATTCTTCAAACCAACCATATCGTGATAGGTCAACAAGAATACCCTTTTGCATTTCACTCGTGAGAATTTGTTCTTCATGAGCCGACATAATCGTAGATACTTCTTCGTAGTTTTGCTTAAGGTCATTATCAAGAGAGTCTAGCCTAACTTCTAAATCTATTGGTAAAGAGGCTAGTGGGTCAAGCAAGTAACGACGCTGAGCGACTACACCTTCGGAATATTCTTTCTTCATGAACCAATCAAAAGATTCCCTTAGGACTTCATTAATTCGAGAGAACCCTCCAGGCACTGCTAACGAGTAACTTGGACGACGAAACACCGTCGGTGTTGCTGTAGATGAGTAGAATGGAGCAATGGCTTCCAGTAGTTCATTAGGAGGAGGATTGAAATCTGCTAAATCAATTACGGAAGTCCATGTCCGCAAATCTGACCATAGTAAGTAAGGGCTCGAAGTGGCCCAACGACTAACAGAAGGGGTCGAACTACGGGCTCTTGTCCAACGACTTCCAAGATAGTGTCCAATGAATGCCAAAGCAGCACTCAAATCACTAAAAAGATGAGTATCACTTTGAGAGACCACATAAGGAACATTTTGAAAACTTTCATGTTCCTCTAGAGAAGCCTCCTCTACTGTTACGAGATACCCAATAGATAATGTCAAAATTAGTCACCTCTAAGATACCAAACTTCAATAACTTCAACTCCAGGGTATTCTTCATCTCGGTCTTCAAGAAAAATTTTAATTAGGCTTGTCGTTCCTTCATATTTTCTTTTAATTTCATTTTCTAAATCAACGACTTTTTCGTCTATATTCGTTGATATTGGACTTGAAATCATGAGACCAGCATGGGCGGTCGTGGTGGAAGAAAATATCTCCTCAGTAATGGCTTTTAATTCATTAGCGAACTTAACATTATGAAGTATCAAAGCAAAACTACTGTAAAAACCTTCATCCAAAAGGGTCAAGAAATTCTGCCCATTAAATAATAGATGTTGATATGCTTCAGGGTCATCTACAACATAATCATATAGACGAGAAGTCAACTTCGCATCATTTAATAAATCGGGCAATTCCTCAAGAGCACCTTTCAAATTCGAAAAAACCTTGGGAGGGTGTTGTCCAGAGTATAATAGATATCCCCCTAAGTAACTCCAATGATAAGTTACCAAAAAAAGAGACTCGAAAGAAAAACCTTGAGATTGAGGCCAATTTAGTGTCGGGAGAGACAAACCTACTCCTCCAAGTATTGCTTAAGGTTCAAAAGACTCTCAGCATACTTGTGAAGTTGGTCTAAATCAGGACTTCCGTGAGCCTCAAAGTCTTCATTTTCACCCGAACCATAGTTGTAAGTAACCATGTCTCGAAGGTATTCTACATTTTTTGACAAGAGAGAGTCCTCGGCTTGAAATGCAGATAAGGTTTGACGAGCAGACTCTAAGGTGTCGGCATTTTTGACAACCCCTAAAACAGAGTCTGCTTGCCACTCTCGAATGAAAGCAGAAGGATAGTCTGACACCTCTTCACGATAGTCAAGGTCCTTAAAGAAGTAGGCTAGTTCACGATTGTATGTAATGTTAGGCACGAGAGACAATCGAAGCAAATTGGCCACCTTTTCCCAAGGCTTCTTAGTTTCCTCGAAATAGACATTCAAGGCATCTAGATTGTAATTGAACAAGTAACTTCCTGCAATCAACAGGCTAGTTCGCTTAACAGTGTCATCTTCAGGAATGTCCTTCGAAGAACTAAATGGCAAGGCACCACCATCACTCTCGTTTGAATAGTTACCTGCTAAACCACGAGCCACAGAACTCCAAGTGAAGGGTCGGTCACAAATAGCACAACCCCCTTCGGTATCACCCTGCACAGGAGGAGGAGCCACGCCTGCTCCTTCGGCCTCGTATTGCTCAATGAATTGAGGGTCGAACAAAGAGTAACGACCTCGAGGCATTTTACCGCCAATTTCTTCAATGGTATAACTGCGACCGAGAATACGTTCAGGGTCAACCAATAAGGCTCGCAAGAATCCAATCGTTTGGGATGCAACTCCCGTCATTTCCTTGCCCTCTATTAGGTATCGAGACATATAGGCGTTAAGAGCATCTAATCCGTAGCCGTATTCAAATGAGCCATCATCCAATTCTATAGGAATGAACGAAATCCAGTAAACTGCTAAGTGTCGCGCAGTTCGCTTCATACCAAATGGATTCTTTTTAGATTTAAGGGTGTAGAGGGCATTGTCTAAGAAGTCTTGTTCTTGTTCGGAAGTAACCATGCCAAATTCACGAATGTGTGCTTCAGCGGCTTGCTTAGCAATTTCTTGAGCATCTTTTTCGTATCGGTCCAATAGGGATTCATAGGCTCGCTCATTCATCAAAGTTGCCCTTTGAGAAATTTCGCCACCTTTTAGTTCTGTGTATTCCATATTGCCGAATGGACGTTCACAAATTAAACAATTAGAATCAAAGGCTAAATTGAAGTAGTCTTCTTGGTCTGCTTCAAATGTTTCTGCCCCCATCTTGCTACGATAATCATACTTTGACCAATCAATATGAGGATTACTACAACGGGCGCACAAATAGCCAAAAGGACCTGCAGTCATTTGGTCAGTATAGCCAGGTCGTTCACACTCAAAACACTTCACATAGTGATATTCTTCAGCACCGTAATCCATACCGCGAGGTGTAGTATACTTGTCGGCACAAGCCGAATCGCAGAACCAAACTTCTCCGACCATTTCATCATTTTCATAAACTCCAAAGGCTTGAGGAGATTGACTCCCACACTGTAAACAAACATGAGAAGGTTCAGGGAGTTCAGTAATAACAAGAGGTTCGGGAGTGGGTTGGGCACGTGCATGGGCTAACGCCTTGGCCAAGGGACCCTCAGGGTCGCCTCCCCAATTTTCAGCATCTAGTTTACGGGCTCCTTGGCCACGTCGACGGCGACCTGCTAAACCTCGCTTAATCTGACCAATAACGGCCTTGTTCTTTTGACCTTGCAAACCTTTGTGACTGATAGCAACGCTAATAGTTTTGTCGGTAGCGGTTTGCTTAACCTCAATAAAATCGTGGTTCTTACCCTTCTTGTAGACTCTAATTAATTCCAATCCTTCTTGATTAAGGGCTGAAATAAGGTCTTGTGAAGCACGACCACCTTCGGCCTCAAATCCAATACCTTCATAATTGAGATTTCCTTGGCGAACTTCTTCTTGCTCTCGACGCTTTGCCTCTTCATAGCGAGGATGAGATTTTTCTGCTTGACTACACTTCATGCACAAGAGGTCGCGATTGAACCAACTCATAGTGTGAGATTGACTAGGTTGTTGGCATCGGTGACACTTACCAGACCATTCAGCCTGCAGAGATTCGAGAGAACCTGAATCTTCCGCATACTCCAAGTAATCGGCTAGACCATCTGCCTCGTCAGCGGTGACGCTGAGGCGAGACTTCCACCACTCAGGGTAGGTCTTATTTTTATCGGCCATGCTACTAAGGCGACGAGCGGCACGGTCTAGTTCGTGCACATCGGAACCAACCATGTAGGAAGTGGGTTTTGTTTCTGCACTCTTTCGTTTCTTCATGCCTGCCTTTGCCTTGTCTGCCATGCCTCGCTTACCATATTTAGCGACTCCGACCTTATAGGCCGTGGCCTTTCCGATTCTCTCGGCTTCTTCAGGAGACTTTCCTTTCTTTCGATATTGCCCTGCAATCTCTTTGGCTAACTCATCAAACTTAGATTCAGCCTTAAATTCGGCACTCATTTGCTTGTTAAGATTATCAAGCGTGACAAGAGGGGCCGAAATGTCCTTTTTAGTCATGCCAAGGTCCATCCAAAATTGTGCAATGGCCTCAGGCTTGTAGCCACGATTCCACATGCCTTGCACCGTCCACAAACGAGGGTCGTCCCAACCAGTGAAAACTCCATTAGCAATGCCCTCAGCATAAGTAGATGAGGAAAACGTAATCACGTCATTTTGAGCATTTAACAGACTAACTCGACCCCACAACTCAACGTGTGGATAGGTCCATCCAAAGAACTTGTAAAGCATTTTACCTTTACGAGATTCAACTTCTAGGTCAGCACCTCGAATAATATGGGTGATGCCGAGTAAGTAGTCATCAATGGCTCCTTGGAAAGCAAGCACAGGCCAACACTTATATTGTGGTGCTCGTGGGTGGTCTCCCTCTTGTAGACGAAACAAGACGAAGTCTCGCAGGGCAGGGTCACGCCACTCATTAGAATTAGGGTCCGACATAATTCGAACGGCCGCTTCACCAGGTCGGTAACGTCCCTCGACCATGTCTTCGAACATGGCTAAGTTTTCTTCCACAGAGTGGTTACGACAAGGGTTAAGTTCTCCTGCCGCCTTTATTTCAGCGGCTTCTTCACGTGAGAGAGTGTCAACATAGGCACCTCGTAGAGAAATGAGTTGGCGAGCCCATTCGTAATAAATTTCTAGACGGTCACTAGCATAGTAAATATTTTCTTGAGGAATAGGTTCGCCTGTCAACCATTCAATGTCTTCGGGAATAAGTTCATAGGCTTCAGGTAGTGGAGGCTTAGTTCCCATACCTGTGTCGTCGAAACGAAGAATGAATTCACCATTGTAGCGGTCAGCGTAGTAAGAGTTAATGACTACACCTCGACTGTGGCCGATAGTCAAAGGTGCATTAGGATTCGGAGCGAAACGAACTCGGAAGTCTCCATCAATAGCACCTGGCAGGTCTTTCCACACCTGCACACGCTTTTCCTTAGGACCTTCCATTTCACGTAAACGCTCGAGCCTTTCTTTCCCAACGTTACCTAGTGAACCAAGATAGTCTAGGGAGGATTCACGACCCTCTCGCTCGTAGAGGTCTTGTGCAGATTGAATAGCCGAAGTGATGTATTCATTAAGATATCTTGCAAAGGGTCGCAGGCTTGGTTGGGAAGACATGATTCTCCCCATAGTAGACTTCGCTTGGGGAGCCCCATTATATTCAATGACATTTTCCAGAGCAAAGGCCATGATAATGTCTTGTTCCTCTTCGGAAGGTGTCCACTCGCTCATAGAAAAGGATTACTCGCTTTTGCTACTTAAAGATAACCATCTTAGAACCAACGCTCATAGAGGGCGTAAATAGGAATATAACAGACGGTAGCGTAAATCATAAATCCTCCAAGAGTTTCCCAGTAGGGTGTATCAGTCATCCACGACCACAAAACGGCAAAGGGTTGAAAGGCAACTAAACCGTAAATGGGTCGAATAACATCTCGTCGCTTGACCATGACTTAGGCAAGTCACTCTACCTTAATAAACTATTGCTTACGGTCGAGACGAGTTAAGAATTTGGTAAGTGGTTGGGTAGGAGGTTCAGAAAAATGAAGACGTCGGAAAGAATGTTCATTAAATAGAGAGGTCCAAGACTTCTTAGCAGGTGACTGATTCATAATTTCGACTCCTCAATTCAACTACTTAAAAATTACTCTCGCAACCTTCCATAGCCGTAAGAAAATGTCACATCGGGCAGAGTAAATTGTTCTTCGAAATACTTCATCTGCCAAATAATATCTTCTTTGTCAACACGCATCCGAGCCAAAGGAGGAGAAATATAAACATCAACCCGACCTACAAGTTCGTCAGAAACGATTTCTCCCGACAATTCAGCCTGAGCCTCAAGACCTGTCGAGTCAAGGAAGTCAGACATGCCCTTAAGCCATGTTCGAATAGGAGTATAGAGAGTTGTATTAACTTCGAGGTCACTTTCTAAAACTGGACTAATCACTAATCGCATAATTACTCATGGTGAAATTACTTACTTAAAACTATTCACGCAGGGACAGGAGAGGGGGATAAAGGAATATCAGCCAAGACGGCTTGATTAGAAACTCCCTCAATCATACCGACCACGTTCATTCCCATCCAAATAAGGTTGACGACTACTGCAGGAAGGGCACCATAATAGAAAGCATTGAGGAGTAATCCACTTGAACCAATTAAACTGATGAAGTGATAGAGAGAAGAAGTATTTGATAAGTAACCTCGACTCACGGCAAGCACTGCCCCAAGTTGTAGGAAACCACCTGTGAATCCGAGCACGTTAACAAGATTTTCTGATACTGATGTGTCGACCCATTGACGAATAGAAGCACGAGCCGTCCAACCTACTACGTAAGCCACTCCAAGCCCTAGTAAGGCAAACCGAGTCACGGCAGAGGTTGGCACAGTATCTGCGCCGAAGGAGGGCAACTTAAGAGTGGAATCAGACTTACAAGATTGACAACGAGTAATACGTCCCGTAGATTCTCCTCGAAGGGGTGTCTGCCACCAAACAAAGTCCCCTGGGTGAACCTTAGCACTGCAACGAGCACAAGTGTCCCAGTAGCGAGCCTTCATAGTAATAGTTCCCATATTAATCACTAATTGGAGAATACCATTGACGCAACCATTGTTTGATAAAATCATCACTCATGTAGGCAGGACTATTGGATAAGTATTCGGCAAGTTCAACCGCCTCAAGGTATCGAGTAGCCAATTTATCCTCACGAATCTCTAGATATTTTCGCTCTTGCCTAGCGGCTAATATAGTTACTAGGATTAATACCATCATCCCCGAAATTGCTATACCTTTCAAAACCTGAGTAGGATATTTAATAAGGGCATACACAGTTCCAAAACCTACGGCAATGATGACCCATCCTAAAAGGCCTTGCTTAGTTTCCATGTCCATATTAACAGGATATTCCTTCGACTACTTAAAGAATACCCCTTCAACCAAACCTTTAAGTAAGTAGTCTGCTTGCGAGCAGATATGGGCATCAATACTATGTCGGACCACCAAGAATCAGAACACTTCACTTACGAGAGGACGTGGACTGAAATCGAAGACATGCTAAGGAAAGCAGAAGCCAAGATGAATTCTTGGGTGATGAAGTATCACCTCGCTAAGACTCACAATGACCGCGACGGCATGAAAACCGCCGCACGTAACAAAAAGGCACTCGAAGGAGTTGTCAAAACGCTTCGTTGGACACTCGGAGACCTCAAGGTGGCTCACCCACTCGATTAGGTGCTAGTAGGGTCGGGCAAGTCAATGCCTGCATTAAGGTAGTAACCAATTACAGTCGCCGTGACGACTAGGTTGCCGAGAAAGGAACCTACCACGGCACGGGGCCAAGAGATTCCAACGACTAGCAAACCTGGTAAGGTAAGTAAACTACGCACAATTGTGGCAGAGAAAGTTTCCCACCAACCTCCCTGTTCTCCTCGGGCTAATTTACGAGCCGCTAGGTAGGAACGAGGTTGGAAAAAGGCATCCAATAGTGCTTGCATCACGGTAATTCATCTCCGAATAAATGACTCCATGGCCACATTAGCAACCACACAACCGCACGGAACAGATTCAAGAAGAATCCGAAAGGATTCATCCGTCATTACCTGCCGTGTAGTGTAGTGGAAACTCAAAGTTCCAAGTTGTCAAGGATGCCGTCGTTGTCGTCGTCGTCATCCATGTAATCATCGGAACCATCGTTGTCGTGGTCGAATTGACCTGTTAGGTCGTTACCATCGTTCTGTTCGAACCAATCGGAAAGACCATCGTTGTCGTCATCGTTGTCCGTCATGTCCCAAATACCGTCGTTGTCGTGGTCGTAGCGATATGAGCCAGTCATACCATCAACTTCATCAACGTCAAGAATGTTGTCGTTGTCGTCGTCAGTGTCTACTCCATCGTTAAGTCCATCGTTGTCGTGGTCACGCATGGCAGAAGAGCCGTTATCGTAAAAGTCGTTGCGGTTGTCGATGCCATCGTTGTCAATGTCGAGGTCAACAGCATCGGAGATGCCATCGTTGTCGTGGTCGTAGATGTTGGTGTTAGGGTCGCCATCATTAACTTCTTCTCGGTCGTCGATGCCGTCGCCGTCATCGTCGTCGTCTTCGGCATCATTGATACCGTCGTTGTCGTGGTCCATAGGGTTGTCGTCCAGAACATCGAGGATTCCATCGTTGTCGTCGTCGTTATCAATTTCGTTAGGGATGCCGTCGCCGTCGTTGTCGTTGTCGCCGTTCTGAGCCTGGTTGTCTAACTGTTGGCCTTGTTGTTGGTCGCTTTGTTGGCCCTGTTGTCCCTGTTGGCCGTTTTGAGTTTGGCCTTGTTGTTGTTCATTTTGACCATTTTGATTGGCACCGTTTTGGTCCTGGCTCTGTTGGTCGCCTTGTTGACCACCTTGTTGACCACCTTGTTGTTGCTGACCTTGTCCGTTGTCTTGTTGTTGGCCCTGCTGACCTTGTTGACCTTGTTGTCCCTGTTGACCTTGTTGGCCACCTTGTTGACCTTGTTGGCCCTGTTGGCCCTGTTGACCCTGTTGTCCCTGTTGACCTTGACCTTGACCTTGGCCTTGACCTTGGCCTTGTTGTTGTCCTTGACCTTGTCCTTGACCTTGGCCCTGACCTTGGCCTTGACCTTGGCCCTGTCCTTGACCTTGACCCTGGCCCTGACCTTGGCCCTGTCCTTGACCTTGGCCCTGTCCTTGACCTTGACCTTGACCTTGGCCTTGGCCTTGGCCTTGTCCTTGACCTTGTCCTTGTCCTTGTCCTTGTCCTTGTCCTTGGCCTTGACCTTGTCCCTGTCCTTGGCCTTGGCCTTCGCCTTGTCCACCTGCTTCGGATTCGCCGCCGCCTTCGGTGCCGCCATCGCCGCTACCTGCACCCGATTCAGTAAAGTCAGGGTCGTAGGCATCAGGAATGCCATCGCCATCAGAATCGGAGTATTCTCCATCATTCGGGTCGGTGGGGAATTGGTCCGTAGCATCGGACTTTCCATCACCGTCGGTATCAGCGTTGTTTGGATTCGTTCCCTTGGCATACTCTTGTGCGTTAGTCAATCCATCACCGTCAGGGTCGGCGTTGCCGTCGCCACCGTTAGTAGGATTGAGACCGTTATTGACTTCCCAACCATCGGGAAGCCCGTCACCGTCAGAGTCGGCATTGTTCATGTTCGTGCCTTGTGCCTGTTCTTCAGCGTTGGTTAGGCCATCGCCGTCCCAGTCGGCACCACCGTCCGACGGGTCGAGAGGATTCGAACCATCGGCGGCAACAACACCTGCACTCAAAGCAAGCATTAGGGCAGTCAAAATTGTAAGCATCGTATTTTTGAATTTATTCATCTTCATAGTAATCATGTTCCTAGTGTAATTATTCTAGGGAACCCACTGTTCCCTCTAGTTGTTACTTAGAACTCCTCTGCTATTTAAGAGTATCTATTCTTAATTGATAGTATCAATCAAAAACCTTCGTAATACCAAGAGTAAACAATACTAGTGGCGGAATGGTATAGCCTAAAACAATTGCTTTTAATTTTCCACTAGTGGTGCGAGCCCAACTACTGTAAACTATAGGGCCTAAAAGCCAAATAGCACCTATGAAAATGGGAGCAAATGGCTCATCAAAAAAATCAACGCTATTATCCCTCCATTCCTCCGAAACCATAAACAATTTTGTGTAGGCATAGGAAATTATGAAAGAGAATGCGACCATAGTGAGGAAATTAATCAATGCTTTAAGTCTTCGACGATTGTCATCAGGTCTTCTAAACCCCAAAATTCCTGCCCGTTCCAAGCCCTTTATCACAAAAATACTGAGGACAAGGAATCCCAGTATCTTAATCGACTTATCATTTTCATCCCACCAATCACGTATGTTACGACGAGTTTCGAGAGAGGTGCGATTCCACCAAGCCTTTCCAATAGCAAAAGCCGCTCCTGTGATTACTACACCCGTAAAAACGGCAGGAGAGCGTTCACTCATACCTAGCGTAACTCATTACTACTATTTAGTGTTGTCGCTCAGGAACCCAATGAGTGGTTCGCTTATCCCGAGTTTCCTCTCGAATCACCACGTGACCATCGGGGTCATGAGACTGACGATAAACCTGGAATTGAAAGTTATACTCCCCTGTAGACCCATCGGGTAACTCGTAAGTCAAAATACGAGCCCCTCGAGAAGCGTAAGAGGCTCGAATGACCCACTTGACTTCTTTATTAAGTAACTCCAATTCCTCATCTGTAAGCGTCGAGTTAAATCGGTGTGGAGAAATGCCTGCTCGATAAAGGGCCTCTGCTTTGATGTAATTCCCCACACCTGAAACCACTTTTTGGTCCATAAGTGATTGCACTATGGTGCGACGTGGATAACGACGCATTTGCTTCGCAAAAACCTCATCAGTTACGTCTTCGGCTAACATATCAGGCCCTAAAGAAGATAATTTAGTCTCTAATTCTTCAAAGGATGATGAAAACCTAAAGGTCCCGAATCGACGAGTGTCTTTATAGTGCATTTTTCCACTTGAGGTATGGAAGGTCAACATGGTGTTCGGCATCTTACGCTGAAGCCAAGTGCCTGACATGCCTAGGGTATTCCAAACGGTCCACCCACCTTCTAAGATGAAGTAAATGAATTTGCCTTTACATTGCACCGACTCAATCTGCAAGGGTAGCGCGGCCATAAAAGCCGCGACCTCCCCCCGCATCTGCTTCTCGCCGTAACGAGGCACGTGGACCTCGATGCTCTCGAGAGTCGTATCCTTAAAAAAAGAATTAATACGGTCTGTGATTCGCCGAACCTCAGGACCCTCAGGCATCCAAGTCACCTTCGGGATTGTGAATGCAAATGTAACGCATATAGCGTTGCCCCATGCCATCCACTCGCCATTGGTGCTCAAATTGATAACCCATAGACTTCAAATCCATGATGCGACGAGGTAGACTCCTAATCTTGTAGACGCTGGCTGCCTCTACAGGGGTAATACTGCTTTCATTCCTAAAATGCCGACGAAGTAATTCTACTTGACTCATGTTTGTTTCCTCCAACTAATCCTATGGATAGACTCCTTAATAAGGATTTTGTTCTAATGTCTAAGACCTTTGTTTACGAAGTAATTTAGAAAGACCTAAGAGACCTAATACCGCTAACAATATCCAAGTCCAATTAAGTTTTGAATTCCAAGTCATTTTAAGGTCTCGGTCATACATAGAAGCAGGGCCCAAAGTAGGCTTTCCTTGACTAGGGTATCCCCACTCTTCATCCCATGCCCCCTTTGCTAAAACTCTACGATTAGCAAAAAGTTGCCAATCCAATCGGTAAATTTCTCCACCCGACTCTTGACTAGTCTTAAATTCGAGAGTTGGGAAAGTCGTAGAAACGACGCCATCAGATTGAGAATCTTTCATACTGACTGTAATTCGTTTACCAAGGGTCAAGTAACTATCTTCATCCATCTCAATGACGCTACCTCTAAATGGAACCTTTTGTGAATTAACTAAATAGGGGGTGAATTGAGACGGAATATCCAATCTAACGGTTGAAATCTCTCCAAGCCTAGGTCGATAATTGAAAACTCTCTCGTTTCCCGACGTTCTCATCCACTTCCAAGTGGAGGGCATAAATGGTTTTTTGATTCGACTCATGATTCCTTCGCTCTTTTTAGTAGTCTCCTCTGCTTCGTAGTCTTTAGCACTACTCCAACGCATATCATTAGCCCCGAAAACCCTTCCCTCTCCCGAATTAAACGGATGATTCCAATCCATATTACGTTCTATGCAATGTTCTACTACTTAAACTTTAAGTAGTAAAAGAATTTAATGTGAGGTGGGCCTTCCCGAAAAACTGTTGGATTCGTATTTCGTTGTTGTTCAGATTTTATGTTAGAAAGTTTCATTGTCAGTTCCATTTCAGTTAGAGTTGAAGACAGGGAGTAAGGTTAACAAAAGCATGAGAAACTGGCCAAGACGTTTCGGCTTACCTTGGTTGGAATCAGAGTGTTGATGGGGCCCAAACCTTTCACATTCCTCATAAAGTTGATTGAGGATAATTTAGAGTTTTAAAGGACTTTCCAAACAAATCGCGACCTAAGTAAAATAAACAACCAGTATCAGTGTAATCTTGCAAGTCTAAAAAACGATATTGAGGGTTAAAGAAAACATTTCGATTTATCTTGTTTGCCAGGCCTTCTAAATCTAATTCCTCAAGATAGGGATTAAGTAAAATAATACGACCCTTATCATAGTAATACATTAGCGTAGGGGGTGCCTCGTAATACCACTCTCGACTGATTTCATCTTCCTTCAAAGTTTGCAAAGAGGTTCCTTCCTCGACTTGAGTGGGCCAAACGAAATACCAACCCATAGGTAATCCCTTTTCACTTCTTATCCGTTGTCCCGTAACGTCTTTATGAATTTCAAAGAGTGCGAGTAAATTGCTAAAAACTTGCAACTTTTCCGATGCGGGCAATTTGAATGAGAAATGGTCATCACCGTCATATCCATAAAAAATTCGATTATCTTCAGAAATAGTCTCAATTCCTAATTGAAGCATACTTCGCAAAAATACTTGTCTTTCTCGTGAGTATGCACTAGAAATCCAAGGAATTCCTTTCAAACCCTCGTGATTGGAACATACGTAATCCTCTAAGGATTCCAACCCCATAGAGAAGGATATATCCTACAACTATTTAATATGTTCTACTCCAGTTTGACCGTCCGCCATTCTACACGTCCTGCACGAATTAGGTCTCGAATTCGACGTTGCTTCGTCGTTAGCCCTGATTTTCCTGCCTTAATATCGAGGAATACTACTTTGCCTTCTGCCAAGTTCTCCTCCACACTCGGAAAGTGGTGCCAAACTATGTAGTCGATAGGACTACCCAAAAAAGACCAGTTTTCAATTTTCCATGACGGGTCGATAGAGGGGTGGTCTATAAAAGGAGCCCATTTTTCAAGGGCTTGTCCTTTAGAGGTGGCTTGGGATGCGGCTCGACCCTTTTGATGTTTAGTCTCTTCTCGAGAAACATTTAATTCTCGAATAAGATTAGAAATTTCAACTTCTTGTTGTTCTAAATCTTGTTTCAAAGTAATGACTTCTTGATGAAGTTGACCTACAAATAATTGTTTACTAGCCAATCGTTCTTCTTCTAAATTGAGTCGCTCTTCTAGTGAGTTCTTAAGCAATTCCAAACTAATTATACGAGCATTTTTATCCTTTTCAATTGATTGAGTCCGTTTCCAAAATTTCCAAAACCAAATTGCCCCAACTAATTCCACAATGCAGAGAGTTATCCAAGCCCACATACGGTAAGGGTAAGTAAGTTTAAGTATTTCAAACTGCTTACCGAGCAGAATCATACCCAACATCACCAGGGAGAAGAATAGTTCCTTCGCGAGTGCGAACAGGCCAACCACGAAGACGTCGTTGGTCATTTGGAGGAATAGCGAGTTGGCTATATTTGTAGTCTTGCGGATAGAGTGCAAAACGGTCGGCATACTCTTTCACCGTATAAGATTGAGGTCGCGAATATTCAGCAGTAGAGCCGCCACGAAAACGGGGACGTAATCCCCACTCTCGTCGAATTGCCACTACATCAGGATGATTTAAGTATTCAATTGGAATGTCTTTGAACCATGACCTTTCCCAACTAGGAGATAAATAGTTCTCGAGACTCATAAAAGGAAAGGGAGGGGGCGGAAAGTTAAATCCATAGGGAGTTGCCTTACTCACGAGGGACGCCTCCAGGGAAATTTAAGATAGGGTTGGCCTTGATAGGCCATCCTCGAGAGAGAGGGTCTAGAGTGAACAACAGAGAGTTCGCCCAATTCCAATCCCAGTTGAGGGCCTCCAAAAAAACTCTAAAACTATGCACAGAGGTTTTTGACTGATGAAAGTCAGGGTAAAGGGATACGGAATCTTGTCCTTCTTGAACCACTACGGTTAGGTCAGGAGGAACAGGATACTCTCGATGAGCATAAGGCTTGATGGGAACGGTTTTCCGAGGAGACGGGGTAAAAAAGTAACTACTACGATTACTACTACTAACTATTGTTGTTCCTACAGGATATGGTTTGCCCCGATGCTCAGCAATTTTCTGCAGTAAGTTTGGACTAGTCCGCAAAAGTAGACCACTACCCTCGGTGAAGAGCCATGGACATTGTGGTAAAAACTCGGCTTCAAAGGCTCGTGTGAATTCAGGACCTCTAACAATGTTTCGCCCAGGAGGGACTCCACACTCAGGACGTCTTAGAAGGTCGTCATTTCCATTACTAAGGCGATACAACATGCCTATGAAAGTCCACCAGTATAGACCGTGCCCCCAAGAGTATACTGTTTCAAGAAAAGGATTGAGATAGACATCAACCTCAACTTC
>Ga0181568_10002590_pt1 | contig 16472 bp, 15 predicted proteins | sample 101ome_20_FD_133758 | JGI IMG/M metagenome (GOLD analysis project Ga0181568, IMG submission 133758) | Coastal salt marsh microbial communities from the Groves Creek Marsh, Skidaway Island, Georgia - 101404AT metaG (megahit assembly) | ecosystem: Environmental > Aquatic > Marine > Intertidal... | reverse complement strand
TGCCAGTTCGCGGCCGATCAGGTGGCGAAGGAAGGCGAGGGCCTCGTCGGCGGCAAGGATTGGCCTGCCTGCCTTCGCATGGCTGAACGGCTGTATCCGGAATTCATGGAATAGGGCGGACCTGTCGCAGGGAGATCCCCGCCTTCGCGGGGATGACGGCCTCTACGACAAGAGTGTCATTCCCGCGCAGGCGGGAATCTTCCGGCCGTGAAACCTGTCGCCGCCTACCCCGCCGCCATCAGCCGTCCGTACCCCGCCGGCCGGTCGTCGATGCCGAGCTTTCTCAGCGCGTGCCACACCATGGCCTGGTTCGAGGTCACCACCGGCTTGCCGATTTCGGCCTCGATCGGCTCGATCGCCTCGACCGCGCGGATGGCGGTGCAGCTCAGGAACGCGGCCTCGGACGCCGGCTCGTCCTGCGCGGTGACGCGCCGGCGCCATTCGTCCGGCTCGACCGCCAGCATGGCGCCGCCGTCGCCGGTGATGCCGAGACCGGTTTCGGACAGCACCTCGACGCCGTGGGAATCGAGGAACGCGACCTCGCGGTCGTTGGTCGCCTGGATATAGGGCGTGGTCAGGGTGATCTTCTTCGCGCCGAAAATCCCGAACGCCTCGACGCAGCCCTTGGACGTCGATGTCGCCGGCTTGCCGGTGGCGGTTTCGATGCGGTCGATGATGCCGTCGTCGAAGCCGGGGGCGAACATCGACGCCGCGGTGCAGTGGAACACGATCAGATCGACATCCGCGTCGGCCAGCATCACCGCGCCGCGCTCGACGTCGGCGACCATCTCGTTGATGTGCTCCTCATTGCTGGATTGCAGGCGCAGCCGCGTGGTGTGCAGCGACACGCCGTCGGGCAGCATCTCGGTGATCTGCGGTTCCGCCGCGCGGTTGACCGACGGCAGCAGCATGCCGATGCGGGCGCGGTCTCCGTAATTCGGCACGGCTCAGACCTTGCCGATATAGTCGGCCATATTGGGCTGGCCGGGCACGCGCTCGATGCCGTCATCGGGGATCGCCCAGGGCAGGGCGCTGTCGGCCCAGATATGCAGCTTCACCGGCACCCAGCCGGGGTCGTCCAGCGTGCCGCAATAGATCACCCGGACGCCCGGCCGGGCCGACGGCTCCGAGAACAGCGGCGTGCCGCAATCGCTGCAGAAATTGAGCGCCAGATCGTTGCCGCTGGCGGCGGTCCGGGTGCGCGAGGCCGGTTCGCCCTGTTCGATGACCAGGTTCTCGGCCGGAATCTGCATGTTGAGACCGAACGCGCTCGACGTCCGGCGCTGGCATTCGGTGCAGTGGCAGAGATAGGAAATCAGCGGTTCCGCCGTGACGCGATAGCGGATCGCGCCGCAGCCGCAGCCGCCGGTATAAGGTGCAGGCATTTGGATACTCCGTTAATGGCCGGAACCAATCTTAGAACCGACATGACTTTACGCAAACCGATGATGCGATAAACTTCACCCATGTTTCTGAAAAACTGCTGGTACGTCGCGGCCTATGACCGCGAGCTGGAGGACGGCGGCCCGCTGGGGCGCAAGCTGCTGAACGAGCCCGTGGTCATGTTCCGCGACAGCGCGGGCAAGGCGATCGCGCTGGAAGATCGGTGCTGTCACCGCCAGCTGCCGCTCTCGCTGGGCGCGGTGACCGGCGATACGCTGCAATGCGGCTATCACGGCCTCGAATTCGACGCCACGGGCGCCTGCGTGACGGTGCCGGGCCAGTCGATGGTGCCGCCGGGCGCGGCGATCCGGTCTTACCCGCTGGTGGAAAAGTGGGGTTTCCTGTGGATCTGGATGGGCGATGCGGCGCAGGCCGACGAGGCGCTTATTCCGGACTGGTGGTGGGTCGGCGATCCCAGCTGGGGGCACAATCCGGGCGCGTTCCTGCACATCGCCTGTAACTACGAACTGATCACCGACAACCTGCTGGATCTGTCGCATCTGGGCTATGTGCACCAGAAGACGCTGGGCAATGACGCCATCGTCGACTTCCCGGTGAAGACCGAGCGGCGCGACGACGGCGTGCGCATGTCTCGCTGGATCCAGGACCGGCCGCCGCCGCCGCTGTTCAAGACCGGCGGCGGGTTCGACGGCAACGTCGACCGCTGGCAGATCGTCGAAACGGACGTGCCGGCGCACACGGTAGTCTATGCCGGCTGCGGGCCTGTCGGCGCGGGCGAATTCGGCGGTCGCACGGAATATGACGACGGTATCCACATCCGCGCGCTGAATGCGCCGACGCCGGAGACCGAGACGTCGAGCTTCTACTTCTACGCCCATGTCTGGGATTTCCGGCTCGACGATCCGGCCTGGACCAAACAGATGTATGACGGTTTCCTGGCGACGTTCCTCGAAGACGTCGACATTCTGGAGGCGCAGCAGGCGTCGATGGACCGCGACCCCGACCGGCCCCTGGTCGACCTCAATGTCGATGCGCCCGGCCTTGCGGCAAGACGGGTATTGGCGGAACGGATCGCTGCGGAACAAAAAGAAATTGGCACTATCGCGGCGCAGTAAGGTAAAACGGCGCCAGTATTTTGGGACCTGATTGATCGGGAGGATGGAATGTTTCTGAAAAACGCCTGGTACGTGGGTGCCTGGGGCACCGAAGTCGGCCGTCAGAATCTGCTGCGGCGCACGCTGCTGAACGAGCCGGTGGTGTTCTTCCGCCAGGAGGACGGCACGCCGGTGGCACTGGCCGACAAATGCGCGCATCGACACGCGCCGCTGTCGGAAGGCAAGCTGGTCGGCGACAACATCCAGTGCCCGTATCACGGCATCGAATACGACGCGTCCGGCGCCGGCGTGCGGGTGCCGGGTCAGTCGCAGGTGCCGCCGGGCTGCAATGTGCGGTCCTTCCCGGTGGTCGAAAAGTATCAGTGGGTATGGATCTGGATGGGCGATCCGGCGCTGGCCGACCCCGACGAGATCGAGGATTTCCACTGGATGGACGACCCCGAGTGGCGCGCCAAGGGCGAGCTGCTGCACCTGAAGGCGGACTACAGGCTGCTGGTCGAAAATCTGCTCGACCTGTCGCATCTGTCCTACATCCATGCGACCACGCTCGGCACCGACGCGGTGGCGGAGACGCCGATGAAGTTCGAACGCGGCGACCGGCATGTGACCGTCACCCGCTGGGTGATGGATTCGGTGCCGCCGCCCTTCTTCACCAAGGCGGGCGGGTTCGCGCCGGACGAGCATGTCGACCGCTGGCAGCACATCACGTGGACGCCGCCGGCCTTCGTGCGGCTCGATGTCGGCGCGGCCAGGGCCGGTACCGGCGCGGAGAACGGCGACCGCAGCCAGGGCTTCACCATGCGCAACCTCAACGCCATCACGCCGGAGACCGACAAGACGACCCATTACTTCTGGGCCCAGGCGCACGATTTCCGTATCGACGAGCCGTGGGTCACCGATCTGCTGGTCGCCAACGTGCACGAGGCGTTTCTGGAAGATCTCTGGATCATCGGCCTGCAACAGGAAAACATCGACAGCGGCACCTCGCCGGAACGCGTCGACATCAATCACGACGGCGGCGGCCTGCAGGCCATCCGCACCCTGAACGCGCTGATCGAGGAAGAGAACGACCCGACGCCCACGGCGCAGGCGGCGGAGTAGCCACAAAAAACCGGGCCCCGCGAAGGGGGCCCGGTCTGATTTACGCTCTGTTCGCTGTGCTTAGCGGCGGTCGCCGAACAGCTGCATCAGCATGATGAACAGATTGATGAAATCGAGGTAGAGCCGAAGCGCGCCCGAGATGGCGAGCTTGCCGGCGGAATCTTCGTCCATGTGCTCGACGTATTCGTTCTTGATGTTCTGGGTGTCGTAGGCGGTCAGGCCGACGAAGACCAGCACGCCGATCACCGAGACCGCGAACTGCAGCGCCGAGGAGCCGATGAAGATGTTCACGATCGACGCGATGATGATGCCGATCAGGCCCATGAACAGGAACGATCCCCAACCGGACAGATCCTTCTTCGTGGTGTAGGCCCAGAGGCTCATCCCTGCGAAGGTGCCGGCGGTGATGAAGAACACGCGCGCGACGCTGGCGCCGGTGAAGGCGATGAAGATCGTCGCCAGCGAGATGCCCATCATGGCGGCGTAGATCCAGAACGTCGTCTGCGCCGTCGCCTGGCTCATCTTGTGGAGCCGGGCGCTGAGGAAGAACACCATGCCCAGCGGGGCCAGCATCACCACCCATTTGAGCGGCGAATTGAACAGCGTGTTGCCGAGATTGGTCAGCGCGACGATCTGGCCGGCGTCGTTGGTGACGACCGACATCTGCGCGATGACGATGGCGAAAATGCCGGTCAGTGCCAGACCGGACGCCATGTAGTTGTAGACACGGAGCATATGCGCCCGCAAACCGGCGTCGAATTCCGCCTGGTCCATCGTGCGCGTGCCCGTATAGACCCGTTTTTCCGTTCCGAATGCCATTTCAGATCCCTTTCAGACCCAAACGTTAAACCCTGTATCGAATATGGGATGATATCGACCCGAAATCAACCGGAAGCCGTTGGATTTATTGGGATAGTTAACGGTTTTTAACGATTCACCGTCGTTCGTCATTCCCGCGCGGGCGGGAAGCTATCGGAAGCCAGACCGTGCGGCGGGAGATCCCCGCCTTCGCGGGGATGACGGTAAGGGTGTGGGACAGCTACTCGTTGCGCAGCAGGGGCGCGGCTTTCTGGCCGAGCGCCCGCCAGGTGCCGTAGAAGCCCAACGCCAGCGTTACCGCCACCGCGATGACCACAGCCGTGACAACGGCCAGGATGTCGAAGACGAACTCGAAGCGCATGACCTCGGTCACCACCGCCCAGGCCGCGACCGAGCCGATGATCGACGCCACGATGGCGGTCACCAGTCCGAGCAGGCCGTATTCCAGCAGCAGGGTGCCCATGATCCGCCGCCGGGTCGCGCCGAGGACCTTGAGGACCACCGAATCGTATACCCGGCGCCTATGTCCGGCCGCGATGGCGCCGGCCAGCACCAGCGTACCGGCGACGATGGCGACACCTGCGGTCAGGCGGATGGCGAGGCCAAGGCGGCCGAGGAAGCCGTTGACGGTTTCCAGCACGTCGCGCACCCGGATGGTGGTGACGTTGGGGAACTTGTCGGCGACGGCCCGTTCGATGCCTTCTTCCAGCGCCGGGTCGGCATGCACGGTGGCGAGATGCGTCTGCGGCGCGCCGTCCAGCGGTCCGGGAGAGAAGATGAACAGGAAGTTCATGCGCAGCGATCCCCATTGTACGTCGCGCAGACTGGCGATCTCTGCGGTCACGTTGCGGCCCAGGATGTTGATGGTGACGGTGTCGCCGATGCCGAGACCGAGCGCGGCCGCGTTTCGCGCCGGCATGGAAACCAGCGGCTTGCCGCTGTAATCCGCCGGCCACCATTGCCCCGCGACGACGGTTTCGCCGTCGGGCAGCTCCCGCGCCCAGGTGACGCCCCGGTCGCCGCGCAGGATCCAGCGGCCGTCCTCGGCCACGTTTTCGGACTTCGCGGTCTCGCCGTTGAGCCGGGTCACGCGTCCGCGCAGCATCGGGGTGCGGCGCAGCTCGCGGAAGCCCTCGACGCCCTGAACCGTGGCTTCGAAGGCATCGACCTGATCGTTCTGTATGTCGATGAAGAAGTAGCCGGGCGCCCGTTCGGGCAGCGATTTGGTGATCTGGTTGCCGAGATTGGCCTCGATCAGCGCCACCGTCACCAGTACCGTCAGTCCCAGCCCCAGCGACATCACGACGCTGCCGGTCGGCGCGCCCGGGCGGTGCAGATTGGCGAGCGCAAGACGCAGACCCGTCCCGCCACTGCCGCCAACGGATTTCGCGACCCGCGCGACCATCACGCCGGCGATGGCGAACAGGATCATGGCGCCGGACGCGCCGATGACGAACCACATCGCGATGATCCGGCTGTGTGCGGTGGTAATGGCGAGCGCCGCCAAAGCCGCCAGCAGCGCCACGGTGGCCACCGCGAACGGCCAGCGCGGCACGCCGCGGAACCGGGCGATGGAATCGCGGAACAGCCCGGCGGCCGGCAAATCGCAGGCCCGCGCGATCGGCCAGATGGAGAACGCCAGCGCGGTCAGGAAGCCGAACGACGTCGCCAGCGCCAGCGGCTGCCAGTAGACGTCGATGCGCGACACAATGGGCAGCACGTCGCGCAGCATGTCGCTCGCCAGCGCCGGGGCGAGCCCGCCGATCAGCAGGCCGATGGCGATTCCCGCAAGGGCCATGATCATGACCTGCAACAAATAGGCGCCGAAGATCAGGCCCGACGACGCGCCGACGCATTTCAGGGTGGCGATGGTCGCGATTTTGCCGGACAGAAAGTCCCGCACCGCGTTGCTGACGCCGACGCCCCCGACCAGCAGGGCCGTCAGCCCCACCAGCGTCATGAACAGGGTGGTGCGGTCGATGAAACGTTTGATCACGGGGGAGGCATTGGTGCGGTCGCGCACTACCCACAGCGCGTCGGGGAAGGCATCCTGCAGTTCCGCCTTCCAGGTCTTAAGCCCGGTCCCGCCCGGTAGCCGCACCCGGTAGAAAAACCAGACTTGGCTGCCCGGCTGGATCAGCCCGCTATCGGCCAGCGAGTCCGTCGAGGCCATGAAACGCGGGCCGATCTGCAGCGCCCGGGCGCCGGACACGCGATCGGGCTCTGTGTCGATGGTGCCGCGAACCTGATAGGTCGCTTCGCCGAGGCGCAGCGTGCCGCCCAGCCCGATCCCGAGCTGCCGGAGCAACGCCGTGTCCGCGACCGCACCCCAGACGCCGTCGCGTTTGGCGAACAGCGCGGTGTTGTCGGCAGGCGGAGAAATTTCAAGCGCCCCGTAAAGCGGATAGGCGTCGTCGACCATCTTCATCTCGACCAGTGTCCGCCTGTCGCTGTCGGCGGCGCGCGCCATCGACCGCAGATAGACGACGCGGGAGATATCGGCGCTGCGGTCGAGCCAGGCGCGCTGGTCGGGCGTGATGTCCCTGTAGGTGACGCGCAGCGCAGCGTCGCCGCCCAGCAGGACCGCGCCGTCCTTTTCCAGGCCGCCGATTACCGAGGATGCAATGGAGCCGACCGCAGCGATGGCGCCGACGCCCAGCGCCAGACAGGCGAGGAACACGCGAAAACCACGCAGGCCGCCGCGCAATTCGCGGCGGGCTATACGCCAGGCGTTGATCATGCGGAAAGCTCCGTCACGAGAGGACCTTAGTCACGCGGATATCCGGTCACGCCAAGACCCGATCGCTGCCGATCAGCCCGTCCTGCAGATCGATGACCCGGCCACACTGTTCAGCCAGCGCCGGGTTATGGGTGATCAGCAGCAATGTCGCGCCGTGATCGGCGCGCAGGCTGAACAGGAGTTCCATCACGGAATCGCCGGTCCTGCCGTCGAGATTGCCGGTCGGCTCGTCCGCCAGCAGCAGGCGCGGCCCGGCGACGATGGCGCGGGCCAGCGCCACGCGCTGCTGTTCGCCGCCGGACAGCTGGCCCGGATAGTGGGTGACCCGGTGGTCCAGCCCGACCGCGGCGAGCGCGGATGCCGCCCGGTCGAACGCGTTGTCCATGCCCGCCAGCTCAACCGGAATGGCGACGTTTTCCAGCGCATTCATGGTGGGCACGAGATGGAAATTCTGGAACACGATTCCGACATTGTCGCGCCGGAACCGGGCCAGCCCGTCTTCGTCCAGCGCCGCCAGATCGTTGCCCGCGACATGGATTTTGCCCGCCGTCTGACGCTCCAGCCCGCCGATCAGCATCATCATCGACGTCTTGCCGGACCCGGACGGGCCGACGACGCTGACGGTCTCGCCCGCCGTTATTTCGAGATTAATGCCCTTCAGGATGTTGACGGAACCGGCTTCACTCTCCAGCTTAAGTTCAACATCTTCAAGGAGAACCATGGGTTCCCGCATGCCGCTATCGTCTCTCATGTATCTCGCCAGGCGTTGGGACGGGGAAGGATCTTGCCCCCGATATAGCTTGTTTGCGCGCGTTCTCAAGCGCCGGATTGTAACAGCCGTTACAATTCTGCTGGGCTTTGCCGTCCTGTCCGGCGGGGCCCTGGCGGCCGATCCGCCGAGATTGATGATCCTCGGCGACAGCCTGACCGCCGGATACGGCCTACCGCAGGACCAGGCTTTCCCCGTCCGGCTGGAAGCCGCGCTGCGGGCGAAGGGCCGGACCGTCGCGGTCATAAACGCCGGCGTATCCGGTGACACCACGGCCGGCGGGCTGGCCCGGCTGGACTGGGCGCTGGCAGCGAACCCGACCCACGTGCTTGTCGAACTGGGCGCCAACGACATGCTGCGGGCGGTCGATCCCGGGGTGACGCGCAAAAATCTCGACGCCATCGTCACCAAACTGAAAGCGCGCGGCATTAACGTGATGCTGGCGGGGATGTACGCATCGCCCAATCTCGGCAAAACCTATACGGAGGCGTTCAAGGGGCTGTATACCGACCTGGCGGCAAAGCACGGCGTGAGGCTGTATCCCTTCTTTCTGGACGGCGTGGCGGCGGAGCGGGGACTCAATCAGGACGATGGCATTCATCCCAACGAAAAGGGCGTGGCCGTGATCGTCAAGCGCATCCTGCCGTCGATCGAGAAGTTTCTGGGCGAGAAGGAATAGATCATGGACACCACCACGCAGACGTTCCGCTTCGGCCACGCGTCGGATGCCGACTGGGAAACCCTGACCGCGTCCTGTCTCGGCCAGATCGGCGATGTGCCGGGGGGCGCCAATCTCGGCTTCGTCTACGTCACCGATACGCTCGACGAAGACCTGCCGCTGATCGCCGACCGTCTGCGCGAGGATACCGGCGTCGACCACTGGGTCGGCACGGTCGGGTTCGGCGTCATGGTCGGCGGGCATGAATATTTCGATACCCCTGCGATGGTCGTCATGGTCGGTGCGCTGGACGATGACGCCTTTCGCGTCATGTCGACCGTCGACACGCCGGGCGACCCGCTGCCGGACGAGATCATGGACTGGGTCGGACGCAAGAACCCGATGCTAGGCGTGGTGCACGCCGATCCGCGGAACGCCTATGTCGCCGACATCCTGAATTCGATCACCGACGATACCGAAGCGTTTCTGGTCGGCGGGCTGACGGCCTCGCGCGGAAAGCAGGGGCAGATCGCCGACGGGCTGACCGAGGGCGGCGTCTCCGGCGTGCTGTTCGCCGGCGATGTCGGCATCACCACGGGGCTGAGCCAGGGGTGTTCGCCGGTCGGCGATATCCACGAAGTCACGAAGGCGGAAGACAATATCCTGTTCGAGCTCGATGGCAGGCCGGCGCTCGACGTGTTCAAGGACGACATCGGCGACGTGCTGGCGCGCAACCTGGAACGGGTCGGCGGTTATATCCACGCGGCTCTTCCGGTTTCCGGCGACGACGGCGGCGACTATCTGGTGCGTAACGTGGTCGGCATCGATCCCGACAACAAGCTGGTCGCCATCGGCGAGCGCATTTCCGCCGGCGACCGGGTGATGTTCGTCCGCCGCGACGGGCCGTCGGCAATGGAAGACCTCGACCGCATGCTTGCCGATGTGACGTCGCGGGCGACCGGCACGCCCAGGGCCGCGCTGTATTATTCCTGCGTCGCGCGCGGACCCAACCTGTTCGGCCCCGATTCCGAGGAACTGAAAGCCGTGCAGGATGCGCTGGGCGAAAACGTGCCCGTGGTCGGGTTCTTCGCGAACGGCGAGATTTCGAACAACCGGCTGTACGGCTATACCGGCGTGCTGACGCTGATCGCGTGAAGTCGTACATTCTTCGAGACGGCCCTGTGGGCCTCTTCAGGATGAGGTGAGGCTCCGACTGAGAACTTAGTCCCCTCTCCCTCTCCCCGTGGGGGCGAGGGACAACATTTTAGGCTTACGCCAGATGATCCGTCTCTTTACCGCCATCCCGTTACCCGACGATCTCCGCCCCCGCCTGGCGGCACTCGGCGGCGGGATCGACGGCGCGCGCTGGGTGGCGCCGGAAAATCTGCACATCACGCTGCGTTTCATCGGCGAGGTATCGGAACCGGTGGCCGACGACATCGGCCACGCGCTGGACGCGCTGCGCGGCCCGCCGGTGCCGGTTACGCTCTCCGGCGCCGGCCGGTTCGCCAGCCGGGGACGGGCGCGGGCTGTGTGGATCGGCGTCGAGAAAACGCCGGCGCTCGACGCGCTGCATGATCGGATCGATCAGGCGCTGATCCGGATCGGTCTGCCGCCGGAAGGACGTAAATATACCCCGCATGTCACCATCGGCCGGCTGCGCGACGCCCGGCCCAACCGGGTGCTCAACTGGCTGGAAGCCAATGGCGCGTTTTGCGCCCCGCCCTTCGATGCGCGGGAATTCGTGCTGTACGAAAGCCGTCTCGGGCGCAACGGTCCGAGTTACCTGCCGGTAGCGGAGTTCCCGATGTCGGACTGATGCGGCGTTTCAGGCCGACGGGCGGCTTTCCGCGAAGGCTGGCTGGGCGGCGTTGAAATCGTCGAGCCAGGCCACCAGCGCGGGAAATTCGGGGCGCCAGTCGTACTGCTTGCGAAAATCCATGTATTCCAGCGCACAGGCCAGACCGATCCCGCCGACGGTCAGCGGGTCGATCGCGGGCGGGGCATCGGCCATGGCTGCCAGTCCGCGCTGGATCTTGCCGCGCTGAAAATCGATCCAGGGTGCGTAGGGTTCCTGGTCGGGACGGTAGCGGCCTTCGTAAGTGACCAGCAGGGCGGCTTCGAGGATACCGTCCGCGAGGGCGGCGTCGCGCAGCGCGGCGAAGCGGGCGGAAGACTCGGTCGGGATGATTTTCCCGCCGCCGGCGAGGTGATCGAGATATTCGAGGATCACCCGGCTGTCGAACAGCGCGTCGCCGTCGTCGCGCATCAGCGCGGGCACCTTGGCCAGCGGATTGAGCCCGCGGATATGGTCCTCGCTGTCGGGTTCGCCGGCCTCGATCCGGTCGGACAGACCCAGATGCGCGATCGCGAAGGTGCATTTGCGCCCGAACGGGGACGGGCCGCGCAGCAGCAGTTTCATGGTCATGATGGACTCTCCCGCCAGTGAATGACTGTGTTCTTTTCCGGCGGTGGGGACCGATGGTCAAGCGGCGTTTGATTCGTGCTAGACTCAATCCGGTACCGAAACGAAATGAGGGCGCGTCGCGCCGGAGCCTTCGCAGAACCAGATGCCCGTATACCTCAATCAGGATGATGCGCTTGCCTTGTGGCGCGATGCGCTTTCCGCCAGCGTCCGCGGCGACGGCCCCGATCTGTCTGCGCGTCAGATGTCGATCCTGCTGACGGTCTATACGCTGCAGCCGCCGCATACCGTGCGCGGCCTCTCCGAGTCCCTCAATATTTCGAAGCCTGCGATCTCCCGCGCGCTCGACCGGCTCGGCCAGCTCGGCTACATCCGCCGCCGCCGCGACGATTACGACCGCCGCAGCGTGCAGGTCCAGCGCACGGTAAAAGGCGCTGTGTATCTGTCCGAATTCGCCGACCAGGTGTCCGAAGCGGGGCGCGAACTTGACAGCCCGACCCCGTTCGAGGCCGGCGTGCCCCAGGCGGACGATACGGGTTTCTGACCCTCCTTCGAAGCACGCGGTGCGGTGCCCGCGTACTGTCGGTGGATTTTACAGATTCCCGATGCGCCAGGATGGTTAACCATTTAACCCATTGTTTTTAAGAGAATAATTTGTTTGGCAGGGAAATTGCATTGGTTAATGCAGCTTTAATGGCTGTGTTGAACAAGAAAAGATTCCGGGGTCAGAACTATGGGTACATTCAACAAGTTTTCCACTCTCGTCGCCGCGCCGATCGTTGCGCTCGGCCTGTCGGTTGCCGCGCCCGCCAAAGCGGTCCCGGTCGATGCCGAAATTCTGCTGCTGATGGACGTGTCCGGCAGCGTGAACTCGACGGAGTTCAATCTCCAGCGCACCGGATACGCCAACGCGTTCCAGAGTGCCGCCGTGCATTCGGCCATCGCCAGCACCACGAACGGCGTAGCGGTTCGGCTGGTTCAGTGGTCCGGGGCAACCCAGCAGGCTGAATCGATCGCCTGGACGCATATTTTCGACGTTGCCAGCTCCAATGCCGTAGGCGCGGCGATTGCCGCGATGTCCCGGTCGTTCAGCGGCTCGACGGCCATCGGTGCGGCGATCAACAACACCTTCGCCTCGATCGGCGACGAAGTCGGCGGCACGGCCAACGGTTTCGAAAGCCTGCGCCAGGTGATCGACGTCTCGGGCGACGGGGCGACCAATGACGGCATCGCCTCCGCGACGGGCCGCAACAATGCGCTGGCCGCGGGTGTCGACGTTATCAACGGCCTCGTGATCGGCGGATCCTCGGGCGTTCTGTCCCACTATCAGAGCGATGTGATCGGCGGCACGAACGGGAACGGTTCCCCCGCGTTTGCGCTGACGGCATCGACTTTTTCCGATTTCGAAACGGCGATCACCAATAAGCTGTCTGCCGAAATCACCGGCACCGGTATTCGGGAACCGGGCATGATCGCCATCTTCGGTCTGGGCCTCGCCGGTCTCGCCTATACACGCCGCCGCAAGGCCGCGTAAACAAGATGCAGTCGACTCCAACGCAAAACGGCGGCCTACTGGCCGCCGTTTTCGTTTGTGAAGCAAAAAACAGTCACGTTGCGACGGCGTCGGTCTCCACGGCCTCGATGTCGAAGGCGGCGGCCATCAGGGCCTTTGTGTACTCCTCCGCCGGGCTATCGAAAATCTTTGCCGCCGGGCCCTGTTCCACCACCTTGCCGTCCTTCATGACGATCAGCTCGTCGGCCAGTGCGCGGACGACTTTCAGGTCGTGGCTGATGAACATGTAGGCCAGATCGTGGCGATCCTGCAGGTCGCGCAGCAGGTCGACGATCTGCGCCTGCACCGACATGTCGAGCGCCGAGGTCGGTTCGTCGAGGACGATGAATTTGGGTTTGAGGACGATGGCGCGCGCGATGGCGATGCGCTGGCGCTGGCCGCCGGAAAACTCGTGGGGGTAGCGGTCCTGCGCTTCCGGCGGCAGGCCGACTTCGGTCAGGGCGGTGGCGATCACGTCGCGGCGTTCGTCGTAGGTCGCGCCGGCGAGATTGTGCAGCCGCAGCCCTTCCTCGACGATCTGGCCGACCGACAGGCGCGGCGACAGCGACGAGAACGGGTCCTGGAACACGATCTGCATTTCCTTGCGCAGCGGGCGCATCCGTTTGAAATCGTATCCGTCGATCCGTTCGCCGTTGAAGGTGATCGCGCCCTGGCTGCTTTCCAGCCGCAGTAGCCCCATCGCCAGCGTCGTCTTGCCCGACCCGGATTCGCCGACCACGCCGACGGTGTGGCCTTCGCGCACCGTCACATCGACCCCGTCGACCGCCTTCACGTGACCGACGGTGCGCCGCAGGATGCCTCTTTTGATGGGGAACCAGACGCGCAGGTTGTCCGCCTGCATCACCGGCGCGGCGTCGTCCTCCGCCGGCAGCGGATTGCCCTTCGGTTCAGCCGCCAGCAGGTGCTGGGTGTACTCGTGCTGCGGATCGGAGAACAGGCGCTCGGTCTCGCCGCTTTCCACGATGCCACCGTCCTTCATCACGCAGACCCGGTGCGCCACTTTGCGGACGATGCCGAGATCGTGCGTGATCAGCAAGATCGACATGCCGCGGTTCCGCTGGATCTGGCGCAGCAGGGCGAGAATCTGCGCCTGAATGGTGACGTCGAGTGCTGTGGTCGGCTCGTCCGCGATCAGCAGATCGGGGTCATTGGCAAGCGCCATGGCGATCATCACGCGTTGGCGCTGGCCGCCCGACAACTGGTGCGGATACGCGCCGAGGCGTTCCTCCACATCGGGCAGTCCGACTTCGGTCAGCAGTTCGATAATGCGGGCGCGGGCGGCCGCCTTGTCGAGATTTTTGTGCAGAAACAGGATTTCGCCGATCTGCTTTTCGATGGTGTGCAGCGGGTTCAGCGACGTCAGCGGTTCCTGAAATATGATGGCGATGCGGTCGCCGCGGATTTTCTGCATACGCGACGCCGGCGCGCCGATCAGTTCTTCGCCGAGAAACCTGATCGACCCTGACGGGTGATGGGCCGTCGGATAGGGCAGAAGCTGCATGATCGACAGCGCGCTGACCGATTTGCCCGATCCGGATTCGCCGACCAGCGCCACGGTTTCGCTGCGCCCGATATCGAACGACACGTGTTTCACGGCGCGGACTTCGGATTGGCCGCCGCCGAACGACACCGACAGATCGTCGATCTCGATCAGCGGACCGGTGTTCGCCACGTCAGTCATTGAACGTCTTCCTGGGATCGAACGCGTCACGGACGGCTTCGCCGACGAAAATCAGCAGGATCAGAGTCAGCGAGATCGCGACCGTCGAGGTCAGGCCCAGCCACGGCGCCTGCAGGTTGGTCTTGCCCTGCTGCAGCAGTTCGCCCAGCGACGGCGAGCCCGGCGGCAGGCCGAGGCCGAGGAAGTCGAGCGCTGTCAGGCTTGTGATCGATCCCGTCAGAATCAGCGGCAGGAAGGTCAGCGTGGCGACCATGGCGTTGGGCAGGACATGGCGGAACATGATGGTCACATTGCCGACACCCAACGCCCGCGCGGCTTTGACGAATTCGAAATTGCGGGCGCGGAGAAATTCGGCGCGCACGACGCCCACCAGCGCCGTCCAGCCGAACAGCAGCAGGATCAGCAGCAGCGTCCAGAATCCCGGCACGATGACGCTGGACAGGATGATCAGGATATAAAGCTGCGGCAGCCCGCCCCATATCTCGATGAAGCGCTGGAACAGGAGATCCAGCAGCCCGCCGAAATAGCCCTGGAACGCGCCGGCAACGATCCCGATGATCGAACCCAGAACGGTGAGGATCAGGCCGAACAGCACCGATATGCGGAATCCGTATATCACCCTGGCCAGCACGTCGCGGCCCTGGTCGTCGGTGCCCAGCCAGTTGTCCGCCGACGGCGGGGCGGGGGCCGGCAACTGCAGGTTCAGGTTCACGGTGTTGTAGCTGTATTCGATCAGCGGCCAGATCATCCAGCCGCCTTTTTCGGTGATCAGATCCTTCACGTCCGGTTCGCGGTATTCGGCCTCTGTCTCGAAATCGCCGCCGAACACGGTTTCCGGGTATGTGTTGAAGACCGGTGTGTAGACCGATCCCTGATACCAGATCAGCAGCGGCCGGTCGTTGGCGATGAATTCCGCCGGCAGGGTGCCGAGAAACAGCGCCAGGAACAGCCACAACGACCAGCGGCCGCGCCGGTTTCGCCTGAAGTTTTCAACCCGGCGCGCGTTGAGCGGCGATATGCGGATGCCGAACAAAGTCGGGTGTTTTACTGGTTCGGCGAAATCCGCTGCGGTTTCCGGGTCGATTTGCGCCGTCTCAGACATGACGGCCCTCGAAATCGATGCGCGGATCGATGATCGTGTACATCAGGTCGCCGATCAGGTTCATCACCAGCCCCAGCAGGGTGAAGAAATAGACGGTCGCGAACATGATCGGGTAATCGCGCTTGATCGCGGCCTCGAACCCCAGCAGGCCAAGTCCGTCGAGCGAAAAGATAATCTCGATCAGCATCGCGCCGGTGAACAGGATGCCGACGAAGGCGCCGGGGAACCCGGCGATGACGATCAGCATGGCGTTGCGGAACACGTGGCCGTACATCACGCGCTTTTCGCTAAGCCCCTTCGCCCGCGCGGTCTGCACGTAGAGCATGTTGATCTGGTCGAGATAGGAATTTTTGGTCAGCATCGTCAGCGACAGGAACCCGCCGAGCACCAGCGCCGTGATCGGCAGCACCAGATGCCACAGGTAATCCAGGATCTGGCCGCCCAGCGAGAGTTCTTCGAAATCCTCCGACACCAGACCGCGCAGGGGGAAGATGTCGAGAAAACTGCCGCCCGCGAACAGCACGATCAGCAGGATCGCCATCACGAAGGATGGGATCGCGAAACCGATGGTCAGCATCGTGGTGGTCCAGACGTCGAAGCGCGTGCCGTCGTTCACCGCCTTGCGAATGCCGAGCGGAATGCACACCAGATAGACGATCAGCGTGGTCCACAGGCCGAGCGATATGGACACCGGCATTTTTTCCAGCACCAGATCGATCACGGTTTCGTCGCGGAAGAAGCTGGTGCCGAAATCGAACACGATGAAATTGCCGATCATGTCGATGAAGCGTTCGTGCATCGGCTTGTCGAAACCGAACTGCTTTTCCAGCTCCCTGATGAATTCGGGGTCGAGACCCTGCGCCCCGCGATAGCCGCTGTCGGCGGTGGCCGCGCCGGCGGCGGCCTGGGACGAGCCGCCGGAGACTTCCGATCCGCCGCCGCTGATCCGTCCGGTGGTGCCAGCGTCGGTGCCCGTGACCTCGGCGATGATCTGTTCGATCGGCCCGCCCGGCGCCAGCTGCACGATGGCGAAGTTGATCACCATGATGCCCAGCAGGGTCGGGACGATCAGCAGCAGGCGGCGG
>Ga0181568_10002585_pt1 | contig 16486 bp, 12 predicted proteins | sample 101ome_20_FD_133758 | JGI IMG/M metagenome (GOLD analysis project Ga0181568, IMG submission 133758) | Coastal salt marsh microbial communities from the Groves Creek Marsh, Skidaway Island, Georgia - 101404AT metaG (megahit assembly) | ecosystem: Environmental > Aquatic > Marine > Intertidal... | reverse complement strand
GGACACCAGTATTTAAATTAGTTGTGTAAATTACGCTATCAGTACTGTTTTGAGAATCAAAAACTACAGACCAATTTGTTCCGTTCCATTCTATAATGTCATTAGCATTTGCTACAAAATCTGTATTGTCATTATTTTTCCATGCATCTGCTCCATCTATATTGTCTGCTGAGCCAATCCCTTCGTTCAATAACAACAATCTTAAACCAGGTGTTTTTATATCTGTAGGATTTGTTTTTACAGGATCTATTATGTAATTTATAGATGTAGCGCCTGCTAGAATAGTATCACTAGGTAGTGTATCTATATCCCATACTACATTCATTATAGTTGGATCTTGTGGGTCTAATGACATTTTACCAATTATTTCATAATCATTATCTTTTCTTTGTAATCTTACTTCGCTAATACCATCTTCAAATTCTTCTTTAGATGCTGTAAAAATATCATACCAAAAAGTTCCTGTTGTTTTACCAAATTGATATAATTCTATTTTATCTTGATAAACATACAAATCATAATTATGATAGGTAGTAACTTGTACACTATCTACATCCTTTTTAAACATGGTTGATGATTCTTGCTTAATTCTTACAACATTACCATCTTCATCTAATTTAATTTTATTCCTAATATCTGCTGACACAATATTTGTGATGTAGGCTTGCATTTGAGGTACGGTCATATCAAATTCAACATTACCAGCCTGTTCATTATATATACTTGTAATTATAGAAGTAATTATACCTAATGTTTTTACTTTTACAGGAGCAGTAAGCCATATTGGAATAGAAAAAGACAATGATGCTATATCAATATCGTCTCCGGTAGATGATCCAGTAACTTGATTTGAATAGCTAATGCTATCTAAATTCACAATTGTTAAACTTGTCCAATCTATAAAATTATCACTTTTTTGTATTTCTAAAGTTGGATTGAACAAAACCAACAACTGTTCTAAAACTTGTAACTTTTGGTCGGTATTAGTTGTCCATATATCTAAATTAATCCGTAAAATATATGGAGTAGGCATCAGTCTTTCAACTGTGTAATTTTTGCCTCTAGTTGCTAAGTATTCATTCTGTACAGGATCAAATTGCCTTTCGGTAACATTAACTTTACTAACAAAACTGTAATCAGAAGTTCTAGATCTATCTTGTTCAAGAGCAGTAATATATACCGACATTCTAGGAGCACTTGGAAATTTATTTTCAGAATTGTCATTTAAAATAGACGCAACTTCTTTCGAAAGATTTCCATATAACACCGGAATTCGTCTTAATTCTCCGTCTACATCTCTTATAGAAAAATTACTAAAAAGTCTTATCGCTTGGGTTACGTATTTTCTAACTTGCCCATCATAAAAATATTGCATAATTTTTTCTCAAGGATTATCTACTTTAGGCCGTAATGCTTCATTTATTCCTTGACGTTCTTCAATAATCTCACCATCAATAACTGTTTGGTTTTTGTTATTTATAAATGAAGTTACTAAGGTATTTCTTTCATCGGTGTTAGTTAGAGTATGTCTTACCGCATCCTCTATTTTACGCCATCGTGTTCCGTCAAATCTAAACAATCTGTTTGGAATAAAATCAGTTCGTAAAAAATAATCTCCAGCTTCATTAAGTTCTGGAAATGCATCTCCAAATCCAAAAACTTCACCATTTGGAGGTATACCATCTCCTAATAGATAACCTACATAACCTGTTCTTTCAGGTGTTTGCATAATTCTATCAGCTAATTCTCCTGAACTTGCATCAAGTGTAGTACTATCCACAGTAACTATCTCTACATTACCTAACGCATCTCTTTGAATAGACCAAAAATGTCGTGTTTCGAATCCACTTTTATGTGCATCGTATTCTGCTTGGGCAATAATTGCATCATTTACTGCTATTTCTTTTTCATAATTAGACATTAAGTCGCGTAATGAACCTTCTGCTGGTGTATCTTCGTCTACAGGTAAAGTAAAGATATCATTGTATTCTTGACTGTCAAATATTTGTCTACATTTTAATCTGTATAAATGAGGATACCACGTTGGACTATATCCTTCTGAAGCTCTACTAACTTCCTCAACAACGTAATACTTTTTTAACGCAGTATTTAAATCATTCAATGCATATTCGTCTCTTAAGTGAGGTAGCTCTAATACATCTCCAGCAATTAGTTTTCTCCCAATAGTTTTTACCGTACTTCTGATATGAATTGTAATAAAAATAGTATCATTATTTAAAAAAAGTCCAAATTGTGTAAGATTAAAATCAATATCCTGTACATTATAAATACCTCTAAATGTATAAATGTCCGGCTCGTATTTTTTATCTCTATTTTCTAAAAATAATAAATCTTGTATACTTACACTTGCAGGATCAAAAATGTCTGCACCTCCAGGTGTTGCCGGTGTTACAGCATCACCTTCAGGAGTTTTAGGTCCTAAATATTTGTGTACGTTTATATCAGTTCCACCAATGGTAAACATTTCAAATATTCTTGCATCTATAAATTCAAAGTCTTTACCTTTTTCAGGTTTATATAAAGAAAGTCTTGGCATATGTATATTTAGTTAAAGATAAATATTAAAGGAGATATTATAATGGCAGGAAATACAACAAAAAAACAAGACGTTTTTACTTACATTCATACAATGTTAGGCGGTGGAATGATAGATGTTGAGTTAGATCCTCAACATTACGAAACAGCATTATCTAAAGCATTATCACGATTTAGGCAAAGATCTGAAAATAGTATCGAAAGAGGCTATTTTTTTATGCCAACCATCATTGATCAAAACTCGTATGTACTACCTCCAGAAATTGTAGAAGTTAAAAAAATTTTTAGAAGAAGTATAGGGTCACGAACCGGTGGCGGCGATGGAGGAAGTTTGTACGAACCTTTTAATTTAGCTTATACCAATACATATTTGTTAGCTAGTTCTAATTTAGGTGGTCTTGCAACTTATGATATGTTTTCGCAGTATCAAGAATTAGTAGGTAGAATGTTTGGATCTTTCATAGAATTTAACTGGAGTAGAACAACACATACTATAACGATTCTACAAAGACCTCAGGCAGAAGAAACATTACTTTTAGAATGTTACAATTATAGACCAGATGAACAATTACTTGATGATTACATGGCAAAAAATTGGATCAGAGATTATTCATTAGCTTTGTGTAAAATGATGTTAGGAGAAGCTAGATCTAAATTTGCAACAATAGCTGGTCCACAAGGTGGAGGTCAATTAAATGGAGATACTCTTAAAAATGAAGCACAACAAGAAATGGAAAAATTAGAGCAAGAAATTGCAACTGCTATTCCTGGAGGTTCAGGATACGGTTTTATTATTGGATAAGGTTAAAAATCAGGTAATAAATCACCTTGCTTCCATCTTACTCCTTCGCGTTGAAGTATACGTTGACAATTTGCACAAATTGTTTTTAAATTTGTAATTCTACAATTATCTAAATTACCATCAATATGGTAAACATTAAATTGTTCAGCATATGTACTTTGAAATCTACATTTTTCGCAAAATTTTTTCTTTTCATATCCAGCTAATTTCCATTTTGGAATTCCTACACCTGTTTGATTATATTTCAAACATATTTCACATTTTTTCCTATAGTAAATTTTACCATTTTTTTTATAATTTACAGCCGCAGGTCGCTGACGACAAATGCATAATGGTCTCATAAATTTATTTATATAACCTTTTACACCCCTTTTTCATACAGTTCTAACAATATGTTTTTCAACAAAATACATAAATACTTGTAGAAAAGACATATATTAACATGAGGAGTTCTCGAAATGGCTTTATTATCACCAGGAGTTCAAGTAAGCGTTGTAGATGAAAGTTATTATGTACCAGCAGAGCCAGGTACATTACCTATGATTTTCATTGTTACAGCTGAAAATAAATTAAATGGGGCAGGCTCAGGCACTGCCGAGGGTACGTTGTCTTCAAACGCTGGAGTGCCTTATCTTATTACATCACAAAGAGATTTAGTAGATACATTTGGCGATCCATTATTTAAAGTAGACAATAACAACACACCTATTCATGGAAGTGAATTGAATGAATATGGACTACAGGCTGCTTATTCATTTTTAGGAGTTTCTAATCGAGCATTTGTAACTAGAGCAAATATTGATTTAAATCAACTTGAGCCTTCAATTTCTGCACCAGGAGAAGACCCAACAGATGGATCATATTGGTTAGATTCAAGCAAGACAGTTTATGGAATTCAAGAATGGAATAGTGATGCAATTATTGCAGGCGGACAAATATTTACAAACAAAGTTCCAACAATAATTACTGACCTTAATGATGTTGATTCCGACAATAATCCAAAAAATGCAATAGGGTCAGTTGGTGATTATGCTGTCGTTAATACAACAACATTAATAAAAGTTTATTATAGATCAACAACAGGATGGCATCAAGTAGGAAGTCAAGCATGGAGAAAAAGTTGGCCAACAATTACTTCAGGTAATGTTAATATACCTCTAACTGAAGCGGGACAATTTATCATAGACGAAAACGTTATACAATTACAAAATGGCGATACACTTACTACATTAAGAGATGCAATAAATGGATTAAATTTAGCTTATCTATCAGCAGACACAGCTACCGGTAGATTAAACATTTATACAGATGGAACAAGTCCTATTGTAATTACAGGAGATGCAGCAGTATTAACATCTTATGCAGTTGACGCAGGTAGTTATTATCCTCCTACTGTGCATATAGGACCACATACCTCTATACCTGAATTTAAACAGTCAGATCCTAATTCAAGACCAACTGGATCAATATGGTTAAAAACATCTACACCAAATTCAGGAGCAAAATTTGTTGTTAATAAATGGGTAGATGATACTGGCAGTTGGGAAACAACAAATCCAAATGTTTATAGTTCATTTGCAGCAGCATTATATTACATGGATAAAGCAGGTGGAGGATCTAATATACTTACTGGCGAACTATTTGTTCACACTAATACAGGTTATGACGATCCTGCTCTTGCAAATTTTAAGATTTTTAGAAGATGGAATATTGGTCAAACAACAATTACATCTAAAGCAATAACAGCAGGAACATTACCTGCACAATTATATACTTTTACTATTATGTCTACCCAAGCTGCAAGTATGAGCATGTCAGCAGCTATCACTGTTAGTGTAACAAGCCAAGGTGATGCAGGAGATTCTTTACTTATTGCAGAAGCAATTAATAATAATGCTATACCTAACGTCGAAGCTTCAGTAGACGCAAATAACAAAGTTGTAATTAAGCATCAACTAGGTGGTGAAATGCAATTAGAAGATACAAGTGGATCTTTATTAACATTAATTGGCATGACTCCTGCTTTAGATGCTAACCTTTCTTATGTAGAAAATTCAAACGATACTCAATTGCGAGCAAGTTTATGGCGACCATTAGCATATGATGCAAGTGATTCACCTATAATTAATAGTTATAGAAATGGTGTACTTTGGTATAATGCAGTTGTAGATGATGTAGACATATTAGTCCACAATGGAAGTGCGTTTGTAGGATTTAGATATGACGGTAGCGGTCAAATGTCTGCAAGTCCATATTATAATGTAGACGATACGTTGATGACAGATCCAAATGGCGTTATTGTTGCAGCAACTTTACCAGAAACACAATCTGATGATACACCCCTTGTAACTGGAGATGTTTGGTTAGACACTAGTGATTTAGATAATTATCCTAAGTTATATAAATTTAATGCAGCTAGAACAGATTTACCATTAGATCAAAGATGGGAACTTGTAGACACAGGTGATCAAACAACTGAGAATGGAATAGTATTTGCAGATGCAAGATACAATACATCAGGCGCTTCAAGTGATGAAGCTGGATTGATGTCTGATTTGTTGACGTCAGATTATGTAGATCCAGATTCTCCTGATCCTGCAATTTATCCTAAGGGTATGATGCTATTCAATCTTAGGAGAAGTGGATTTAATGTTAAAAAATATGTAAAAAATCATATAAATTTAGCCGAAGTAAACACAAGATACAATGACCAAAAAATGAATGATGATACAGTTGGCGTATATCATACAGATAGATGGGTAACTGAATCAGGAAATCAAGAAGACGGAAGTGGATCTTTTGGATATAAAGCGCAACGGAAAGTAGTAGTCCAAGCTTTACAAGCTATGGTTAATAGTAATCAAGACATTAGAGAAAAAGAAAGTAGAAGGTTTAACTTAATGGCTTGCCCAGGTTATCCTGAGCTTATTGGAGAAATGGTATCATTAAACTATGACAGAGATGTAAGTTCATTTATTGTCGGGGATACACCATTTAGATTAGAAGCTAACGGAACAAAATTAAACAATTGGGCAAATAATGTTAATTTAGCAACAGAAGATAATGATAAAGGTGTAACAACTTCAGATCCTTATGTAGCAATGTTTTATCCAAGTGGATTTACAAGTGATAATTTTGGAAACAATATAATGGTACCTGCAAGTCACATGATGTTACGAACAATGGCATTGAGCGATCAAGTTGCTTATCCTTGGTTTTCTCCTGCAGGTACACGAAGAGGAAACATTACAAATGCTTCTTCAGTAGGATTTTTAAATGATGAGAAAGAGTTTGAACCTGTCATTTTAAATGATGGAATTAGAGATACACTTTATTCAAACAATATTAATCCTATTACATTTATTACAGGAGCAGGATTAGTAAACTTCGGCCAAAAAACAAGACAATTAGGTACAAGTAGTTTAGATAGGATAAATGTTGCAAGACTTGTAATTTATTTAAGAAGTCAATTAAATAGACTTGCAAAACCATATATCTTCGAAGCAAATGATCGATTTACAAGATCAGAAATTCAAAACGCTTGTGAAACCTTGTTGCAAGAATTGGTAACGCTAAGAGCTATATATGACTTTATAGTAGTATGTGATACGAGCAATAATACACCTGCTAGAATTGATAGAAGCGAGCTATATATAGATGTAGCTATTGAACCAGTTAAAGCAATAGAATTTATTTACATTCCAATGAGATTGAAGAATACAGGCGAAATTGCTGGACTATAATAACAAAAAGGAGATATCATAAAATGCCATCTGCAAGTTTACAAAATATGAGCATTCCGGTAGGTGAAAGCAGCTCAATTATCCTTATGCCTAAATTACAATATAGGTTTAGGGTATTACTGGAAAATTTTGGGGGTAACAGTTCAGCACAAGAACTTACTACTCAGGTAATAGATGTAACTAGACCTAATTTATCGTTTGAGCAAATGACTTTAGATGTATATAACAGTAAAGTTAATTTAGCAGGAAAACATACCTGGGAACCAATTACTTTAAATTTACGAGATGATGTATCACTACATGTTCAAAAAGCGGTAGGTAGACAGCTTACTAAACAATTTGATTTTTACGAACAAGCAAGTGCATCGTATGGCCAAAATTATAAATTTGTAACACAAATTGAAATTTTAGATGGAGGTAATGGTGCATTAGGACCTGAGATTATAGAAACATTTGAATTATTTGGTTGTTATTTAGAGAGTGTTAACTATAATGCTCTAAATTATGCAACATCTGATGCAGCGACTATATCATTGACAATAAGATACGACAATGCTTTACAAACACAAGGCGGAAATCGAGCGGACGGTATTGGCGTTGGCGGTATTGCAAGAGATATTGGAGCAGGCTTAGCCTCTGGTATTGGATCATAATAGCATAAATTATGTTAAGTAATTTTGATAATCTTTTCCAGGGCTTAACCAATCCAAAAGGTAATTTAGGAGATTGGCGTCACGCAGAATATGCATTTGGAGCAGGATCGGCGAGAAATCCTTTTCGGCTTGCTCCAAAAACAAAGTTTAATTACCATGTATATTTTGATATTAATGATGATGCAGTCAGTAAAATAAATAGTGGAGCCCAATGGCAAAAAGACAGACATAAATTTGAAGCAGGAATGCTTGTTAAAAGATGTGACCTGCCAAAATTTACTGCGAATGTTGAAACTCGTAAAAAATACAATAGAGTTAAACACGTTCAAACTGGCATAAGCTATGAACCTATCACTATGACTTTTTATGATGACAATTTAGGATTGACTGGTTTTTTACTAGAAGCATACTACCGGTATTACTTCAGAGATGGCAATCACGTAATTTCTCCATCAGCATACCAAAAAGCACATAGACATCCAGCACCTGCTATTAGTAAAAATGCCTCTGCAGGTATTTTTGATACCATAGCAGACGGAGTGTCAAATTATGTTAACGACAAGCTAGCTAATTTTTCTTCACCTTTACCAACTACTGGTCTTACAGATAATCCAAAAGAATTTAACTACTTGATGGAAGACACATATGACGCTAGCAAACCTCTTCACAGATATGGTTTAGATAATAATTCTGTAGAACCTTTTTTCCATAATATTCAAATCAGCCAATTAGCTAAACACACATATACAACATTTACTATTGTAAATCCAGTTATCACTGACTGGTCATACTCTAATTTAGATTACAGTGCAGGAGGAGAAACAACTGAAAACACTATAACTGTTTCATATGAATCTGTTTTTGTAAATAGAGGTGTTGTTAATAGATCTGCTCGTGCAGACGAAGATAAGGACCCAATTGGATTTGGAAGAGCTGAACATTATGACACTGCTCCTAGTCCTATGACACTACAAGGTGGAGGACCTATTGATATAGCTGGCTTTATAACCGATTTAATTTTACCAGGAGAAACTGATTTATTTGATTTTAGTGCAGCAGGAAGTGGATTTAGCAACCCAATGGCAGCAGCAATAGCAGGAGTAAATCTTTTAGGACAACTAGATAATCTTCCTCGTGGTGACGAAATTGCAGCAGACGTAATAGGCAATATTGTTGATGAACTAGGTACAGGCGGATTAGGCGGAATAGGCGGATTGCTAATACCATAAAGGAATAATATGAGCACTTATTCTAATGATAAAAATTTATCAGAATCAAAAACTGTAGAGTTTTTTAATAATTATTTTTCAGAGAACTTAACAGTTTCTGCAAATGAGTTTGATACTGTTTTTAGTTGGTTTAAGAAAAAAGGGTTTGATGATGTAGCTTCAAAAAGTATTACTCAAATTTTATTAAATCAAGCAAAAAAAGATTCAACTAATATTTTTAAAATTTTAGATACAATGAATTCATATTCGAGAGATAAAGTTAGTTTTATTGTTGCAAAAATATTAAATGCAACTAGTGGTAAAACTTCTAAATTAGGATTTGAATCAGACAGGATCAATAATCCAGAAATCAAAAGAAACTTAGTTATATAATGGCTAATTTTGCTAAAGGTATTTTCAGAATAAAAAATGCAAAAAAATATATTGGAAATAAAGATCCAATTTATCGGAGTAGTTGGGAATTTACATTTATGAATTTTTGTGATTCTCACCCTAACATTATAAACTGGGCATCAGAGTCTATAAAAATACCATATAAAAATCCATTAACTGGAAAAAATACAATTTATGTACCAGATTTTTTTATTGTTTATGTTGATAAGACAGGTAAGCAAAAAAGTGAACTTATAGAAGTTAAACCTGCAAGTCAAACTTTAAGAGAAAAGGTAGGCAGAAGCAAGTATAATCAAGCAAGTTATGTACTTAATCAAGCCAAATGGCAAGCGGCTGCAAAATGGTGTAAACAAAATAGAATACATTTTAGAATTGTAACTGAAAATGACATGTTTCATAGAGGTAGAAAAAAATAAAGCCTACTCTTATTTCAAATAAATATTTAATAGAATATTTATTTAATAGGTAGTCATGACAAAAAAATTAGAAGAATTACTTAATTTACCTGATTCTAAAGAAATTATCGATACAGAAAAAAACAAAAAAACAAAAAAAGAGAAAGTCTATAATTCGCAGCATCAACATATCCAACAAATTCAAGAATTTGATAAAATTTCTGCGGCATTACCGCAAGTAAATGGATTAGGAGATCTAGGAGATACCGAATTAGATGAAGTTTCTGAAAAATCCATGCAAGCTTACGAAGATTTAATGGATTTAGGAATGAATGTAGAAGCTAGATTCAGTGGCAGGATTTTTGAAGTTGCAGGTCAAATGTTAAAAACTAATTTAGATAGTAAAGTTGCAAAATTAGATAAAAAATTAAAAATGGTAGAACTACAACTGAAAAAAGAAAAATTAGAAAAAGAAAACACAAAAGAATCAAATATTGTAGAAGGAGAAGGATATCTTGTTACAGATCGAAATAGTCTTTTAGAAAAACTTAAAAATATGGATAAATAGGATAAACTGAGGAATTACTATGAAGCAATTAACTGATTTTATTAATGAAACAAAAAAAACTTATACATTTAAAATTCGAGTAGCAGGCGAATTACCTGAAAATTTTGATACACGTTTAGAAAATGCATTAGGAAAGTACGATGTTGTAAATTTTAGCAGAGGAAAAACTGCTCCTATTACAGAAAGACCATTAGATTTTCCACAATTAACTAATTGTGAAGTTACCAGCTTTGATGTAGAAGTTAATTATCCAACTAGTCCTAATGTATTAGAAAGCTATATACAATTAGAAATGAATCATCCTGCATCTCATATTATTGTCAGGAATGAAAATGATTCTTTAGAATTACAACAAGAAAATAAAGAAGATAATAAACCTTACACAAGTCTACTAGCAACAGAGGATATGGGAGGCGAATCGGCTCAGCAGCATGTAGGTCAAACAAGAGTCATGGATTTGCTTAAAGAATTAGAAACTGCTAAAAAAGAAAGAAATGTAGATTACACACCTCAAGCAAAGTAAAGTAATTTACATACCAAATTAAAATGAGTAAGACGAAGTATAATCTAATCACTGAGCAAACTAGTAGATATGTCGAAATGCCGAAGCATTTAGTAAATCAGATGCACATAGGCATACAGCAAGTTGCTGCAAATAATACAATTTTTATAGATACTTGCCAACGAGGAGGAAGAAGATTTAATTTTTCAACTGATCGCTCTAAATATAGTTGGCCAGGCAGTAAAACTGATGTAAATTTTATTTTGCATCCTGAAATGTATGCCGCAATCGTAAAATTTTTAAAAAGCAGAAATATTGCGTTTGGAAAAAATGTATGTTCAATAAGTGGAACTGGAAGTCCAACTATTGGTAATGGAGGAACTGGTAATGGAGGAACTGGTAATGGAGGAACTGGTGACGGAGGCACGGGAAAGAGCGACAATGGAACAAGCAGTGGAAGCAGTTCAAACTCTAAACCTAGCAATAGCAATGGTGGAGGAACGGCAGGCTTGGATCAACAAAATCGAGAAGATTTAGGAATCATCAATGATGATGAACAACAGATTGAAAGGTTAACTAATGATCCTGCTCCTGACTATGAGCTATCACATAAACAACAAAAAGACTTAGAAAAATATAGAGAACAATTAGCAGCAGAAAGAAAAGCTAGAGAACAATTTCAAAAACAAATAGCTGATGCTCGCAAATCTAGAGATAACCGAGAAATGTTAATGCTTCAACGACAATGGCAAACATTAGAAAAATTATCTCAGGAACGCGAGAAAATGAGACAACAAAAAAGTATCTCAGATATATTAGCTAATAATCAACCTATGCCATACTATCCGTCTCCGTATGGAACTTTAGAAGATAATTTACGACTAGCACAATATCATGCAAAAGAGATCGAAAGGTCTAAGAGACAAGCTCTTAAACTTTTCCGTCAAGCTGAGAATGAAAGTTTACAAAAATATAAATCTTGGATTTTAAAAAAACAAGAAGAAGCTCGGCAAGCGTTATTAAAACAAGCAAGTGAAATAGATAACCAATTGGCGGATATGCGTCCTTTATCGTACCAAGAAGAGCCGCCAACACCGGATACACAACTTGAGCCTGAAGCAGTACCAGATTATTTACTATCTCAATCACAATTACAAGATACACTTAATACAATGCGGCCTGCATTAAACTCTATTCTCAGTGTACTTGCAAAAAAAAGAAAAGAATTAGACAGAGCATCTAGTCCTTCAGAAATCGAAAGAAGAAACCTTGCTGCTAGAAAAGAAGATTTAAATGCCCTACATGCATGGGCAACCTCTGCCTTAGATAATTTAACTATCCAAACAGATAATGGATCGGAAGAAAATACAAACCTAACAGATCCTGACCAAGAACAAGAGCCTACAAATTTTTCAGATAAACCATGGGTTATTTGGTTCGACACCAAACACCCATATTCAATTCGCCAAACAAAAAATAATAATTGGGTGATAATAGAGACAGGTAAAATAGATCCAGTTGCAACATTTAAAAAACAAATAAAAGCTGGCGAAAAAATGGCTGCTCTAATTAGTGATTATTTATTAGCAACTGATTGTGAAAAATGGGCTAGTATAGCCAAACCAGATGGAAGTAATTTTCCTCCTAACTACACTCCTGATAATGAAGCAATCGAAAAGTGTAGTACTGAATTACCTGCAGGATCTAATAATGGTTCGTCAAATGAACCTAAAAATCAAGATGGATCAGATGAGACAAAGCCTGTAGACCCAGATGATTTACTTGATGATCCTTACAGTGGTTTAGACAACGGAGATGGGACTTTGAATAATAATGTTGCTTACCGATACTTAGAAGATAGAGCCAGTGCATTAGGAATAAAATCAGCTCTTTTCAAAGGTATATATAATCATGAAAGTTTAAAAGGTACAATATTAAAAGGAGATAATGGTAAATCTCATGGCGGAATGCATGTAAATCAAAAATGGGCAGTGATTGACTTTATTAAAGCATCATCAAACTACACAGAAAAAGATTTAAATGATATATTGACTAATCAAAAAACGTTACTTCAAATTGGTACGTGGTATTATTCATACCTATTAAAAGCGGCTAAAAACCGTATAAGTTCAGACACCACAGAAGTAATTTGGAAAGACAGCGAAGGTGAAATTACAAAAACTGTAGACGTTCCTACTGGTTACACTGCTGCAGAAATATATTCTTTTATCATGTATAACGGAGGACCTAACGAGTTGAAAAAAGATGCTAATGGTTATTATGCAAAAGATAACAAAGGAACAAAACAATACGTTGACAAGTTGCTTATCCAACTTGAAAAATTGACAGAAAACAGTAAGATATCTAGACTGCGAATGCTAGCAGGCATATGATAAATATTATATAGGTGTATTATGCGAGAATTTTTAAACATTATAAATCAAATAAACGAAAAAAAATCTTACTTTAAATTTGCAGTTGGATCAGAGGATAGGTCTAAAATTGATCAACATATTAGAGATTGGGTTGCAAAGCTGGTAAAGTAAGGCGAAAAAAACATTAGCCAAGAAAAAATATCTAAAGATATTAAAAATTTTACAAATATATATGCATTTGGCACAGATAATGTATCTCAACTCACAAATAAAGTAAATAGCGATTATATTAAAAATCAATACTATGGAGAGCTTGCAATTTCACTAGGGTTAGAATCATGGCTAACTCCTGACGGTGTACATGTTTCAGCTACTAAAGACGATCGTGGTATATTCAAGCCTTACAAATATGAAGATCAAACTGCTGCACGGAAGCAAAACGAATTAGGTTTGTTAGATAAGAAAGCTTGGGAAAAAGAATACGATACTACAATTAAAAAATGGAACGATCCTAAATCTAAAGAATTTAAATTACCACAAGTAAACAATCCCAAAGCGCAACCTCCTGAAATGAACGACCAACCTGAAAATCTAAAACCAGATCAAGATTGGAAAAAATCACAAGAGAAATATTCAGATCCAGGTGCTATTGGAAAATTAGATCCTAAATTTTTACGGGTAATGCAAGACTATGTAGCAAAACAAAAAGCAAAAAACCCAGAAATTAAAGTAAGCGAATTAGATCCTCCACCGCAAGCAACTACAACAGATCAACGAAAAATTTGGTACAAGTATAGATTAGGTTATAGGAAAGTAAAATGGCGTGGAAAAACTGTTACAGCACCAAATGAAACTAATTATGAAGAATGGTTAAAGCGTGGAGAAACACTATTAAAAAATTTAGAGTTTATAAAATCAAGAATAGAAAATCAAAAAAACGAAAATATTGTTGAAGTTAATCAATATAATTTTAAAGATGCATTTGCTTCACTGCAAGATAAGTGGGAAAATTATAAGATAATTGTACAAGCATCGTTTGAAGTATTACCTACAGATGTACAAGATAAATTTAAAAAACAATTTGATAAATTTGTAGCAATCAAAAAAACAGCTACTGTAGATAAAGATAGAGACTTATTGCAAAATCCAGAGTCAAGAGTTGAAACATTTAATTCTTATATTAAAAATTTTAATGGTATAGCAAAAGATATAGAAAAATTCGATAAAGAAAAAGACACTGTTAGGTTATGGGATAGCTTAAAAAAGTCTTTTGACACAACAAACCAAAACCTTGCATTTGCATATAAGAATTTAGTAAAATCTCATGATGAGAAGAAAAAATACGAATTAACTGATCCAAGAGAAGTTAAGATTAGGAAAGAACTTGCAACATTATTAAATTTGCGAAAAGGAAAAGTTGCAGCCATTAAAAAAATGCTTTACAGTAAACATCCTGAAAGAGATGAATCAGATTTAAAAAAATTATCTACTCCCGAAGAGTTAATTAGCCAGTTTGTTGACATTGTAAACAAATATCCAAAATTAAAAGATGCATTTAAAATAGATACGAATTATTATGATCCAATAGAAAAATATTACTCTGCATTATTCAATGAATCAAAAACTTTCATAAAAGAGTATGGGTTTGACGATAAGGTTCCTAAAGAAAAAGATACTGTAAAAACGGCAAAAGAAATTCCATCTCGAGAAGATGTTAGAGAATTGAAAAAAATTGGTGCTCAACTACAAGGTATTTTAAAAAATTCACAAAAAAAATTAAAAAGGTTATTTAGACAAAAAGCAGAAGCAGTTGTTAAATTAACAAATAATATTGATAAAGCAGTTGGATACGTAGAACAGAACATTTCTCAAAAGCAATCTGCAAACGATAGAGCTGGGCAAATCCGAGATATCAAACCAGATCCAGAATCCAAAATACCAATTGGCAATCAAGTCTACAACCAATATCTGCGCTATAAAAAAATTAGGAGTCAAGTTAATCCTAAACCAAAACAAAATGATATAGAGTACGAAGCAAAAAAGTTACAACAATTAATTGATAAAGAAGAATTTCAAAACTTATCAGATAATGAGGTAATACAATACAAATCTGGTCTTGGTATAAAAGATACAACTAAAAAAGCATTAGAAGATAAAGTATTAGGAATACTTCACGATAAACGTAGTAGTTCAGATTCATTTACTATTCCAACAGCCCACGATAAAAATTCTGAAAAATACAGGCAAGGGAATACTGTTATTGCAATTAATACAAGCAATTGGCAATACTGGTTAAACCAATTAGAACAAATCATAACCCATCATAGAAAGACTAAAACAGAAAATACTTTTAGAAGCCTAATTGATACTATTTCATTGCTTGAAGCACCGCCAGAAGAACTTTTAACAAAGATGAGAGGTGCAAGAAATTCAGCAAATCCAACTCCAGAAAAATCTGTAGCTAAAAAATCTCAAAACTTAATTAATAAAGAGTTAGAGTTAGAAAATGCTCCTAAGATAATTAACGCATTCAAAGATTTTTTCAAAACAAAACCAGGAGGAACTCCTTCATTATCTAATGAGCAATTAGCAAATCTTGAAAGTAAAGTTTCACAACTTGAGCACGATTACAACACTATTAAATATACCTTGCCAGAAAAAAGCTCTTACGGAGCTTTCACACCATTTGTAAGACGATTTTTGACTAATCCTACACTAGAAAATTTAGTAAAAGAAGGCAAGGCAGTAGCGAATGTAGATTTTGATAAATGGTTCCAAGTAGGAGGCAGGGAAAAACAAAATTGGTTCTTCTCAATCATTGCTTATCATATGGAACTACCTGGCATAATTCATCCAATTGAATTTCAAGAAGAAGGCAGGATAAAAATAAGTTTACCTCCATCTGTGCCAGCTAATGGATTATCAGATCCAACTGAGTGGCATAATGCAAGTTTATATAAAGGTAAATTTATTTACAAAAATAGAGAGCTAACAAGAGAAGATAGTAAGATTGCTACCCAGCAAAATTATAAAGGATTGCTTAGTCCAGAACTTGTAGAATTTTATCAACCTAAAGAAACAGATGAAAAAATTGTAAATTCTATTGCAGCAGAATTTATGAAACTCGTATTAGATTCATGGCCTCACGGAGCAATATCAACTGCATCAACTGATCCTAATTATGGAGCTGAAAAAGAAATTCAATCCAAAATAAAAGCAATGCGTTCAAACACTGTGAAATTTTTTGATTTCACAGGATTAGACCCTAAG
>Ga0181568_10002583_pt1 | contig 16493 bp, 17 predicted proteins | sample 101ome_20_FD_133758 | JGI IMG/M metagenome (GOLD analysis project Ga0181568, IMG submission 133758) | Coastal salt marsh microbial communities from the Groves Creek Marsh, Skidaway Island, Georgia - 101404AT metaG (megahit assembly) | ecosystem: Environmental > Aquatic > Marine > Intertidal... | reverse complement strand
TATCAACCGGATTATCCCGGCGCTGTCCGAGGCGGGGGCGACCGACCTGCTCGAGATCCCGATCTCCAAGATCGTCCCCTGAGGCACCCCGTGCTGCACTCGTTGCGTCGCTCGAACGGGGAGGTCGCCGAGTTCGACGACGATTCAGGGCTCGGGCAAATCGCCAGTCACGACGGCTCATCGGTGCAGTTCCACTGTGTGTCGATCGTCGATGGCTCTCGGTCGATCCCGGTGGGTGCACGGGTCAGGTTCCGGATCACTCAGCGACTGGGACGCGCCGAGGCGGTCGACGTCGAGACGATCGGCTGAACTCGTGCGGCGCGACGAGGAGATCCTCGCCGTTGTCTCGGCCCTCGAGCCCGGAGAGGTGGTCTCATACGGTGACGTTGCGGCGACGGCGGGTTGGCCCGGTCGCGCGCGGCTCGTGGGTCGAATCCTCGCCACGACGCAACGCGAGGTGCCGTGGTGGCGGGTGGTGACCTCGGTCGGGCGCTTGGTGCCCGGTGGCGAAGCCGAGCAACGAAGACTGCTCGTTGCTGAGGGGGTGAAGGTCGCCGGTGATCGGGTGCGCTCAGCCCCAGCCGGACGATTCAGTCGGCCGCGCCGGACGCGGCTTTGACCTGAACGAATGCCATTCTGATGTTGGCGAGAGCATCGGTCATCGTCTGATGCTCATCGCCAAGTCTCGGGCCGAGCCCCTCGACGAGGCAGCCCACCGCGTCGATCGCCAGCGCAGCCGACACCAGGTCGGCTGGGTCGGAGGAGAGGTGAATGGCCGCGAGCTCGTAGAGGCCCATCACGTGGTTGGTGACCACAACCTCAGCAGGAACCGAGGCGAGCCGCGATCGGGCGTCTTCGAGGGCCTCGGCGGCTTGTCGGACGGCGTCGGAGTTCGCTTCGTTGAAGTCGGCCTCGTCGGATTCATCAGACACGGCCGTTAGTCTACGGGGGCCGCCGGGCGTGCCCGGTGGCTACAACCGACGCGAAGTGGGGGAAACCCCCACCCGGCCACCGTGGGGTGCGTCCGGGTCCTGACGATCCGGGTACGTCCCGGGGAGTGCATGGGCTTCGCCACGCACACCCGGGAGGCCACAGCCCTTGCACAGGAGAGTCACGTCATAGCACCGCCGAAGAGCGACCAGCACCGGATCAACGACCGGATTCGAGCCCGCGAGGTTCGATTGATCGGTCCCGATGGGGACCAGCTCGGAATCCAACCGGTTCCGGAGGCACTGCGGATGGCTAGGGGTCTCGATCTCGATCTCGTCGAGGTGGCCCCAGCAGCGAACCCCCCGGTGTGCCGGATCATGGACTACGGCAAGTTCCGGTACGAGGAGGCGCAAAAGGCCAAGGAGTCCCGGCGCAAGTCGACCCAAGTCTCGGTGAAAGAAGTCAAGTTCCGCCCGAAGATCGGCAAGGGTGACTTCGACACCAAGGTGCGCCACCTGGTCGAGTTCCTCGAAGACGGGCACAAGGTGAAGGTCACCCTGCAGTTCCGAGGCCGCGAGATGGCTCACCCGGAACTCGGCACCAAGATCCTCGACCAAGTCATCGAGTCGGTTGGTCCGCTCGGCAAGATCGACAGCCAGGCGCGGCTCGAGGGTCGCTCGATGTCGATGGTGATGTCGCCCGACAAGAAGGCGGCCGAGGCGGCGCGGAAGGCCCAGGAAGCGGAGGCCGCCAACGCGGCGCGGGAACGTGAAGAGAACGACGTGGTCGCCGAGGAGTCGACGATCGTGAGTGAAGAACCAGAGAGCTAGGAGACACGACATGCCGAAGATGAAGACGAGCAAGACGGCCGCTAAGCGGTTCAAGAAGACCGGCTCGGGCAAGCTGCGCCGTCAGCAGGCCATGCGCCAGCACCTCTTCGAGAAGAAGCCGTCCACCCGCACCCGTCGTCTCGACGGGGACGTTGACGTGCATTCCACCGACGAGCGCAACATCAAGCGCCTCCTCGCGGAGCGCTGACCGCGGCTCCGACTGCGGACGAGACGACAGAATCGAACAAGGAGAAATGACATGGCACGCGTGAAGCGCGGTGTGGCCGCCAAGAAGCGGCACAAGAAGGTCCTGAAGCAGGCCCGGGGCTACTACGGCAATAAGAGTCGCTCGTTCCGTGCGGCTAACGAGCAGGTCATGCGGAGCGGTCAGTACGCCTTCCGCGACCGCCGCGCCAAGAAGGGCGAGTTCCGTCGCCTGTGGATTCAGCGGATCAACGCCGGCTGCCGTCAGCACGACATGAGTTACTCGCGATTCATCGCGGGTCTCTCGGCTGCTGGCATCGAGGTCGACCGCAAGATCCTCGCCGATCTCGCGGTGACCGATCCCGCGGCTTTCGGCGCCCTGGTGGAGCAGGCCAAGGCAGCTCTGTGACCGGCGGGATCGGTTCGTCCGATCCCGTATCGGAGTCCGGCCTCGGATTCCGCAACCCGAGGATCCAGCGACTGCGACGTCTGGTCTCGAGACGCGATGAGCGTCGCGAGAGCGGTCTCGTCGTGGTCGAGGGAGAAACACTGATCCGGGAGGCTGTCGCGGCCGCTTGGGTTTGCGTCGAGGAGTTCGTCACGGAGGGAGCCTCCCCGGTGACCGACGTCGAGCCCTCGTGGGTATCAGCGGGCGTCCTCGAGCGAGTGGCGTCCACCGAGAGCCCGCGTCCCAATATCGCGCTGTTCAAGGTGCCGGAGCAGCGGGGGCTCACCGAGGTAGCGACCGCTCTGGTGCTCGACCGTATGGCTGACCCGGGAAACCTCGGGACCGTGATTCGGTCGGCGGAGGCGGCTGGTTTCGACGCCGTTGTCGTGACCTCGGGCAGTGTCGACCACCTCTCACCCAAGGTCGTTCGGGCATCGGCCGGGGCGCGTTTCCACGTTCCGGTCATCGAAGCGGACCTCGATGAGTTGCGCACGGAAGGATTCCACCTCCTCGGAACCTCGTCGCACCAAGGCGACGACCATCTGAATGTCGACTGGTCTGCGCCTGCCCGACTGGCAATCGTCGTCGGTAACGAGGCTCAGGGGCTCCCTGATGACGCCCCCGTCGATGGCTGGGTCTCGATCCGCCACGCCGGACGCGCCGAGAGCCTCAACGCGGCGATGGCGTCAACCATCGTGTGTTTCACCGCTGCCGAGCGCCGCGGTTTGTTGTGATGCGGGCAGGTGGTCGCCTGGGCGCCTCCCGTCTAGCCTCAAGGGCGTGTCACGTCTGGCTCACCACCGATTTCCGCGCCCCGGGTGGCTCACCCGGGGATACTGATCTCCTGACAGCGGATCGGTCCCCTCGCCACGCCGGGGAGTTCCGGAGAGAAGCGAGAGCCGGCGGGGTATCCCGATCGGGGGAGACGAGATGACACCAGAAATCGATGAAGCGCGAGGGGCCGCGCTAATCGCCATTACCCAGGCCGCAACGGTCGCCGATCTTGAGCGCGTGGTCGCGGAGCACCTCGGCAAGCGGGGTGCGCTCGCCGGATTGAAGAAGGGGCTCGGCGGCATCGCTGATCCCGAGGCGCGCCGTGCGGCCGGAGCGGCCATGCACGCGGCGCGCACCGCGGTCGAGGAGGCCGTCGAGCAGCGGCGCGACGAGTTGGCTGGCGCCGAGACCGAACAACGCATCACTGAGGAACGACTCGACCTCACCGAGTTTCGCTCCGACGGCTCCCGAGGCCACCTGCACATCGTCACCCAGGCCTGGCAGCGACTCGAGGACGTCTTCCTCGGACTTGGATTCAGCGTGGCCGAGGGTCCGGAGGTGGAGACCGACTGGCACAATTTCGAGGCGCTGAACATGGGGGAGGGGCACCCCGCGCGTGGAGAGTTCGACACCCTCTTCGTCGATCATGTGCCTCCCGGCGGTCGACTCGGCACCACGCTGCTGCGCACTCACACCTCTCCGGTGCAGATCAGGACGATGCTCACTCAGGAGCCCCCGATCTACGTCGTCGCCCCGGGGCGGGTGTTCCGGCGCGACACCCCCGACGCGACGCATATGCCGGTCTTCCACCAGATCGAGGGACTGGTTGTCGATCGCGGAATCTCGATGACCGACCTCGCGGGAACGATCGAGGCATTCACCAAGGCGTTCTTCGGTGCCGGGTTCACCTCGCGGCTCCGCCCGTCCTACTTTCCTTTCACCGAGCCGTCGGCGGAGTTCGACATTCAACGTCCCGACGGCTCGTGGCTCGAGCTCGGTGGATGCGGGATGGTGCACCCATCGGTCATTCGAGCTGGGGGCCTCGATCCCGACGAGTGGAGCGGCTTCGCCTTCGGTTTCGGTATCGACCGTATGGCCGTCATGCGCCACGGCGTGGCCGATATTCGAGACATGTACGTCAACGACATCCGATTCGTCGAGCAGTTCTGAGGTGACGACGTGAAGATCCTGCTCTCTTGGCTCAACTCCTTCGCGGACTTCGCCGATCCGACCGACGCCGAGGCGGTGGCCGCTATCGCTGCTGACCTCACCTCACTCGGCCTCGCCGTCGAGGAAGTCATCCCTTTGGGCCAAGGGGTCGATGGGGTGGTGTCGGCGAGGGTCCTGCGAGTCGAAACCCATCCGGACGCGGCGAAGGTCCGCCGGGTCTGGGTCGACGCCGGTGATGGCGCGGAGCGTCATGTCTGGTGTGGTGCCTCGAATATGGAGGCTGGTGATCTGGTCCCACTCGCGACGCTCGGCACCGCGATGCCCGATGGGCGCCTGATCGAGCGCCGCGGGATTCTCGGGATCGACTCCGAAGGAATGCTGTGCTCCGGAGCCGAGCTTGGCGTCGACGACGACGGCTCAGGAATCCTGCTGCTCGACTCCGATGCCGCACCCGGGAGGCCGTACACCGAGGTGCTCGGTCTCGATGCCGACGTGCTGTTCGACCTCGACGTCACACGCAACCGTCCCGACTGCTGGAGTCATCTCGGTGTCGCCCGCGATCTCGCCGCGCGTCGGGGTGTCGCCTTGCGTAACGCGCCCATCGAGGCTCGGCGTGGGGGCATTGAGCGTTCGGTGCCCGTCGAGATCCTCGCCGCGGATCGCTGCGGCCGTTTCACGACGACAGTGCTCTCGGGCGTGACCGTGACTCAGAGCCCCGCCTGGATCCGCCGCCGCCTCGCATCGGCTGGGATGAGGCCGATCAACAACGTGGTCGACGTATCGAACATGGTCATGCTCGAACTCGGTCAGCCGAATCACGCCTACGACCTGGATCGTCTCGGAGGGGGATCCCTTCGCGTCCGGCTCGCCGCTGACGGCGAGACCCTCGTCACCCTCGACGGCGTCGAACGGACCCTCGATGGTTCCGATCTGTTGATCTGCGACGGCGACGACCGTCCGGTCGGTCTCGGTGGCGTCATGGGCGGTCTCGATAGCGAGATCTCCGAGGCGACGACGACGGTCGCTCTCGAGATGGCATGGTTCTCCTCGCGCGGGGTGATGGAGACGGCGGCGCGCCATTCGCTGCGGAGCGAGGCCTCCGCTCGCTATGAGCGAGGGGTGGACCCCTACGTGATCGACCGGGCGATCGACCGATTCGTGGAGCTCTTGTCGGAGTCATGTCCCGACCTCCTGACGCATTCGGGCGGGGTCGATGTGCGCTCGGATCACTTGCCGGCCATCCGGCGAGAAACCTCGCTCCGGATCTCGGTGCTCGATCGGGTGCTTGGCGTGGCACTCGGCTCGCAGCGGGTCGCCGAGATGTTGGGCTCGATCGGCTTCGAGACCTCCGGCTCTGACGCTGAGCTGAAGGTGACGATTCCGAGTTGGCGCCCCGATGCCACCGAGGAGATCGACATCGTCGAAGAGGTGGCGAGGCTTCACGGCTACGAGAACCTTGGGCGCACCGTGCCGCGAGCGGATGTGTTCGGTCACCTCACCCCAGCCCAGCAGCGGCGCCGTCTGACGCGAGAAGTGCTCGTCGGCCTTGGAGTTTCTGAGGCGATGCCGAATCCGTTCCTCGCGCCTGGAGATCTCGCCCGGGCCGGACTCGAGGGCGACTTCCTGTCGATTACCAACCCGCTCGCGGTTGAGGAGAGCGCCCTTCGCACCTCACTCCGTCCCGGGCTGCTCGCGGCTGTGGCCTATAACGAGTCGCATCGCCGCGACGGCGTCTCGCTGTTCGAGATCGGTCACGTGTATCCGCCGGCCGAGGCTGAACTGCCAGCCGAGGCGGAGGTGCTCGGTGTTGTGCTTGCTGGTCGCGAGGCACCCGCGGCGGTGGCCCTGTGGGATGAGATCTGCGCTGCGCTTGGCGTGGGCGCTCAACTCGATCAGTCGACTCCCGGGCCGGGGATGCACCCGACGCGCTCGGCGACCTTGCGGGCGGGACGTGACGAACTCGGAGTCGTTGGGGAGATCCATCCGAACGTGCTGGCCGAGTTCGGGGTGGCCGAGCGAGTAGCGGTGCTCGAGGTGCGACTCGACGTGCTCCTCGAGAGAGGCGAGCGGGTGTCGACTGCCTCGCCGGTTCCGCGCACGCCGAGCAGCGATCTCGACCTCGCCTTCCTCCTTGACGATTCGGTGCCTGCCGAGCGTCTAACAAAGGCCCTCAAGCAGGCCGCGGCGAACCGACTTGTTTCTCTCGAGTTGTTCGACGTGTTCCGAGGGGAGTCACTGGGAGTCGGTCGGAGGAGTTTGGCTTACCGCCTCCGTCTGCAGGATCCGGCTGGGAGCCTGACGGAGGCTGATATCTCGGCGATCCGAGGCGCCTGCGCCGCTGGCGCGCAGCGGGTGGGCGCGACCCTCCGCACTCAGTGATCAGTTCGCGCTGAGGTCATCGGGCGCACTGGCGAGCCAGGCGAGACGCCCGCCCTGGCGGGCGAGAACACGTCGCCAGAGAGTGTCGGGGCTCGAATCGACGAGGTCGCCGTCTTCGGAGTCAACGACGATCCATGCTCCCGTGGCGATCTCTGCGTCGAGTTGTCCTGGGCCCCAACCCGAGTAACCGGTGAAGATCCGGAGGCCGCGGAGTTCCGAGGCGATCAGCGCAGGATCGCCGGAGAGATCTACTGAGCGCACCCGGCCAACGATCAGGTTCTCGCGGTCGGCGCCGTCTCCGGCGATGCCGAGGGCGAGGAGCGCTTCCGGAGCGACGGGCCCGCCTGCGAACAATATGGCGGGCTCGGCAAGGAGTGGAAGCCAGCGATCGAGCGGCTCGGGGAGATGCGCGGAATCTGGCCGGTTGAGGATGACACCAACGGCTCCGGCGTGATCGTGGTCAACCATGTAGACGACGGTTCGATCGAAGTTCTCGTCGACGAGCGGTGGGGTGGCCACGAGCAGACGGCCCGCTGTCGACATCAGAGGCATCGCCTCAGTTTGCTCGGGTTCGGCGCCGATCGCATGTTGGATGAGTATGCGCCATACCGTATGATCATGCGAATGTTGCGCACAGCGGTCGTCGGCGCCTCCGGGTTCACCGGCGCCGAACTCCTTCGGATCATCGATGTTCACCCCGAGCTCTCCCTCGAAGTCGCCACCGCTGACGCTTCGGTCGGCGCTCTGATCTCGGAGATACACCCCGCCCTCGCCGTCGCCCATCATGGCGCGGTGTTCTCCTCGGTGGACGTGGAGACGTTGGCCGAGATGGATCTCGTCTTTCTCTGTCTTCCCCACGAGGCTTCCCTAGAACTCGTTCCCCAGCTCATCGACCGCGCGAGGTGCGTCGTCGATCTCTCAGCCGCCTTCCGGCTTCGAGACATCTCGGCGTATCCGAGCTACTACGGCTTCGAGCACAGCCATCCAGAACTCGTTGAGCGCGCTGTCTACGGGCTTCCAGAGGTGTACCGAGCCGAGCTCGCGGGGGCTCGGCTCATCGCGACCCCCGGCTGCTATGTGACCGCAGCGGTGCTCGCTCTCCGTCCGCTGGTCTCAGCTGGCCTCATCGCCGACCGCGGGATCATCGTCGATGCCGCCAGCGGGGTGACGGGTGCTGGTCGGCGGAGCGAGCACGCCTACTCGTTCACCACGATCGACGAGAGCATGACCGCCTACGGGCTCGTCAACCATCGCCACACTCCCGAGATGGAGCAGGAGATCGGCGCCGAACTTCTCTTCACACCACACCTCGTCCCCATGAAGCGCGGCATCCTCGCCACCTGCTACGCCGAGCCGGTGGCCGATGATCTCAGCGGGGAGTCGGTACTCGAGGCCCTTCACGAGGCCTACCGCGACGAACCATTCGTGATCGTCGATCGGGCGATTCCCGCGACCGGTTCCACCGCTGGCAGCAATGCTGTTCACATCACGGCGCGCCTGGATCCGCGCACTGGTCGTGTGATCGTCGTCAGCGCGATCGACAATCTCGCGAAGGGCGCCTCGGGCGGTGCGGTCCAAGCGGCCAATGTCGCCCTCGGGATCCCTGAGACGGCCGGTTTGAGCAGGATTGGAGTGGCACCATGATCGGAGACGCCGCCGCGCGCGCCGCGACGCTCGTTGAGGCCCTCCCGTTCATCAGGCGATTCGCGGGGAAGGTCGTTGTGGTCAAGTACGGCGGCAACGCCCTCGCGGGAACGTCACGCCATGACGCGCTCGACGTGTTCGCGCGCGACATCGTGCTCATGCGTCTCGTCGGGATGCGACCGGTGGTGGTGCACGGTGGCGGACCCCAGATCAGCGAACTGATGACGAAGCTCGGGAAGGAGTCGGAGTTCCGCAACGGGCTCCGAGTCACCGATGCCGAGACGGTCGATATCGCGCGGATGGTGCTCATCGGTCAGGTGAACCCCCAGATCGTCTCGGCGATCAACGTCCACGGAGATTTCGCGGTCGGAGTTAGCGGAGAGGACGGGGGATTGATTCGCGCCGTCGCCCGCGATCCCGACCTCGGGTACGTCGGCGATGTCGTGCGGGTCAATCCAGCCGTGCTCGATCGACTCATCGAGGACGAGTTCATCCCCGTTGTCGCGACGGTCGGCACCGACGAGGACGGTCAGGCGTACAACATCAACGCCGACACCGTTGCCGGCGAGGTCGCCGTGGCGCTCGGAGCGGAGAAACTTGTGTATCTCACCGATGTCGAGGGACTGCGGCGCGATGTCGATGACCCCGACAGCCTCATCCGGCAGACATCCCCCAATGAGCTGGACGATCTGATCGCCGACGGCACCATCGCCGGAGGCATGATCCCGAAGGTCGCGAGCTGCGTTGACGCGGTACGCCGCGGCGTTCGGCGCGCTCACATCCTCGACGGTCGGATCGAGCACGTTCTGCTACTCGAGCTCCTCACCCTCGAGGGGATCGGCACGATGGTTGAGGAAGTCATCGACGAGAGCATGGAGGCACGATGAGCGCCCACGCATTCGACGTCCAAGGAGGGGACCACTGCCCCTTCATGCCGGTCTTCGGTCCACCCGCTCGCATGATCGTCCGCGGCTCCGGAACCGAGGTCTGGGATAGCGACGGGCGCCGCCTGCTCGACTTCCTCTCGGGTATCGCCGTCGTATCGCTCGGGCACGCCAACGAGCGGATCGCCGAGGCGATCTCGGAGCAGGCGCGCACTTTGGTCCACGTCTCGAACTTCTTCGCGAATCCGGTCGCCACCGAGGCCGCGCGGAGGATCGACGGGCTCCTCGTGGAGGCAACTGGCAGCCACGGGCAAGTGTTCTTCACCAACTCTGGCGCAGAAGCGAACGAGTGCGCGATCAAGCTCGCTCGACGTCATGGCGGTCGAGGTCGGCACACCGTGGTGAGCGCGCTCGGCTCGTTCCACGGTCGAACGCTGGCCACGCTCGCCGCAACCGGTCAACCGTCGAAGCACGAGCCGTTCCAACCCATGCCTGAGGGCTTCCGGCACGTCGCATGGGGCGATCTCGATGCGATGAGGGCGGCCGTCGACGCCTCGGTCGCCGCGGTCCTCATCGAGCCCATCCAGGGGGAAGGCGGAGTGCAACCCGCGCCTGCTGGCTACTTGGAGGGCATTCGCGAGCTCTGTGACGCCACTGGCGCACTCATGATCGTCGACGAGGTCCAGACCGGATTCGCGAGAACCGGCCGATGGTTCGGGTTCGAGCACGCCGGTGTTTCACCGGATGTCGTCACGATGGCCAAGGGAATGGGGAACGGCATGCCCGTCGGCGCCTGCTGGGCGCCAACATCGGTCGCGCGCTCGTTCAGTCCCGGCGACCATGGCAGCACGTTCAGCGGAACAGCCCTCGCGACGTCAGCGGTCCTCGCGGTCATCGACGAGATGACACGTCTCGACGCGCCGAACCTCGCCGTCACCGGTGGCAAGCGGATCCGGGCTGCCCTGGCGGATCGCGCCGGAGTCGACGGCGTCCGGGGATCTGGTCTTCTCCTCGGCGTCGAGCTCGCCGAAGGACTAGTCGCAGCCGAGGTCGCCGCTGGTTGTCTGGAGGCCGGCCTGATCGTGAACGCGGTGAACGCCTCAACGATCCGCCTCGCGCCTCCACTGACCGTGAGCGCGGAGGAGATCGACGAGGCCGCGGAGATCCTCGCTGGCGTCGTGGCTGATCTCGCGTCGAGGAGGCCGTCCGATGGCTGAGCTGAACGCCATGCTCGACATCACCGATCTTGGCGCCGATGGCCTTCGGCGCGTGCTCCACTTGGCGCGGTCGCCGGTCTCGGACCTCGGGCGTCCCCTCGAGGGTGATGGTGTCGCGCTCGTCTTCGAGAAGCCGTCGAATCGAACCCGTCACTCCATGGAGATGGCGGTGGTGCAACTCGGCGGCCACCCGGTGTACACCCGCGGCGAGGAGGTCGGACTCGACACCCGTGAGCCGGTTGAGGACGTGATTCGCGTACTCGCTGGATACCACCGGATTGTCGCCGCACGAGTGTTCGACCACGGCCACCTCGTGCGTATGCGCGACGCGGCGGTGACCACCGTGATCAACCTCCTCTCCGACCACTCGCACCCGATGCAAGCCCTCGCGGATGCGCTCACGATGCAACGCGAGTTCGGGGAACTCACCGGGAGGGTCGTCGCCTGGGTTGGCGACTACAACAATGTCGCACGGTCCCTCGCCGAGGCTTCGCTTCTCCTCGGAATGGAAGTGCGCCTCGCGTGCCCCGCCGGCTACCAGGCGAGCGACGTCGAACTCGAACGACTCTCAGGCCTCGGTGCTGCGGCGATCTCACAGACCGACGACCCGCGCGCAGCGGTAGTCGGGGCGCACGCCGTGCACACCGACACCTGGGTGTCGATGGGCCAGGAAGACGATGCCGCAGTACGACGCGCTGCGTTCGCTGACTACACCGTCAACACATCGCTCATGGCTCTCGCGGCGGACGACTCGATCTTCATGCATTGCATGCCGGCCTACCGAGGTCTCGAGGTTTCTGCTGATGTGTTCGACGGTCCGCGAAGCAGGGTGATCGTCCAAGCGCATGATCGGATGCACGCCGCTCGTGGTCTCCTCACGTTCATGGCGGGTGGGTCATGAGCGCCAAGGCCCGCCGACAGCAGGCGGTGACCCGGCTCATCGAAGCCTCCGAGATCGCGAGTCAGTCCCAACTCGTCGAGTTGCTCTCGGCCGAGGGGATCTCGGCAACGCAGGCCACGGTTTCGCGCGATCTCGACGACATCGGCGCGATCAAGATCCGTTCCTCGGCGGGACAGTCCGTGTACGCCTTGCCGGTGTTCGCCCCTGATCGCATCGCGCCGCTCGACCAGTTGCGGCGGGTGATGGGGGAGTGGGTGGCCGAGGTCACCCACTCCGGGTCGATCGTCGTTGTGCGCACGCCTCCCGGCTGCGCTCACGTGGTGGCCTCCGCTCTCGACCGAAGCGGGGTTGAGGGTCTCATTGGAACGGTGGCCGGGGATGACACGATGCTGTGCGTGGCATCGGAGGACGTCGGCGGCCAGCGACTCGCAGAATCGTTGAGGGAGCTCGCCGGCATCGAGGACGGATCGGGGCGATGAGCGCAGGATCAACGCTGTGGCACGGCCGATTTGAGGGGGGTCCCGCTGAGGCGCTGATGGCGTACACGGTGAGCCTGCCGTTCGATCGGCGTCTTGGCCCTCACGACGTGCGCGGCTCGAGGGCCCATGTCGCTGGCCTGGTTCGGGCAGGGCTCATGTCGGCCGAGGACGGCGAGCTCGTGCGAGTGGCTCTCGAGCAGGTTGAGTCCGAATTGCTCGCCGGGACCCTCGACTTCCTTCCTTCGGATGAGGACATCCATACCGCCGTCGAACGGCGGGTGACCGAACTCGCTGGAGAGGCCGGGGCGCGTCTCCACACGGCGCGGAGCCGCAACGACCAGGTCGCCACCGATCTACGGCTGTGGACACGCGAGGCCCTCCTCGATGTGGTCGACGGGGTGCTCGCCCTCCAAGGCGTGCTCGCCTCGCGAGCTGGGGAGTCGTTCGACATCACCCTGCCCGGTTACACGCACCTCCAACGCGCTCAGTCGGTGTCGCTCGCTCATCACCTCATGGCACACGCATGGGCCCTCTCTCGCGATGTCGACCGGCTGCTGTCGACGATCGAACGAGCCGATGTGTCACCGCTTGGAGCGGGGGCGCTTGCCGGGACTTCCTTGCCGATCGATCCTGAGTTCACGGCACGGGAACTCGGCTTCTCCTCGGTTTTCGAGAACTCCCTCGACGCGGTCGGCGACCGCGACTTCGTCGCCGAGGCACTCTTCGATTTGGCCCTTCTGGGCGTTCATCTCTCTCGCATCGGCGAGGAATGGGTGCTGTGGACCTCGGAGGAGTTCGGATTCGCCGTGCTCGATGACGGCTACGCGACGGGCTCCTCGATGCTGCCGCAGAAGAAGAACGCTGATATCGCGGAGCTCGCGAGGGGAAAGTCTGGACGACTCATCGGGCATCTGACGGGCCTCCTCGCGACGCTCAAGGGTCTTCCCCTCGCCTACAACCGGGACCTTCAGGAGGACAAGGAACCGCTCTTCGATGCTGTCGACCAGGTGGTGCTCGCTCTCGCGGCGGTCGGTGGCATGTTGGCGACCGCCCGGTTCGTTCCCGAGGCCATGGAGAGAGCATCTGGGGCCGAGGTGCTCGCCGCCACCGACCTCGCGGAGTTCCTCGTGCGATCCGGTCGACCGTTCCGGGAGGCGCACGCCACGGTTGGCGCGCTCGTTCGCCGTCATCTCGCCGGTGAGGGGTCGCTCGCTGATATCGCGTCCGACTCCCTCGGTGAGGAGGTGCGGGCCTTCTTCGGAGGTCTGAACGGCGCGGCGATGCGCACCTCGAGGGGCGGGGGTTCTCCTTCGGCGGCCAGGGATCAGCACGTTCGCCTCCTCGCCCGTCTTAGCGATGACCAGTCCCGGCGCGACCGGTGGACCGGGTGAGTGACACCCGGTTTCTCGCTGAGGTCCTGGTGACGATGCTGGTGATCATGGATCCGGTCGGCAACGTTCCGATCTTCCTCTCCGTCACGCGACGCCTCTCGGCGAGCGCTCGAAATCGGGCCGCGCTCGTGGCGGTAGTGACCGCGGCCGCCGTGATCGGGGTGTTCGCCATCCTCGGCCGTCAGGTGCTCGACTACCTCGATGTCTCGGTGCCAGCGCTTCAGGGTGCCGGTGGCCTCTTGTTGTTGCTGGTCGCGCTCGAGTTGCTGACCGGCTCAGATCGCGACGAGGCCGACGCCCTCGACCCAGACGACCATGTCGGTGTGGCGATGGTGCCACTTGGCACCCCGCTCTTGGCGGGGCCCGGAGCGATCGTTGCGACGATTGTCTTTGTCGGCCGGGCGGAGGACGCCGCGGATCGCAGCCTTATCGCTCTCGCGATTGCAGGCGTGCTGCTCGCCGTGTATCTCGCGATGCGCTTCTCCGGTCTCCTCATCCGGCTACTCCGCAACTCAGGGATCTTGTTGCTCAGCCGGATCGCCGGGCTCTTGCTCGCGGCTATCGCTGTGCAGATGCTCGCCGATGCGGTCATCGCTTTCGCCCGTCAAATCTGACGCCAGCCCGGCCGTCAGCGGTCGGTGATCTCGATCCACCGGCCGTGAGGGTGGGCGATGCCGACGGTGCGCTCGGAGCGTTGACCGCCCTTCCAGTGGATATGCCGGAGCACCGAGAGCGAGATATTCCTGTCCACCTCGCCCCAAGGGAGTTCGGGAGTTTCGTTTGGTGCCTCGAGGTAGATCCACGCGAGGTCGTCGTTGGCTCCGAGCCGATCCAACTCCTCCACATAGGTGACTCGATCTGAAGGGGTGAAGTAGGTGAGGCTCCAGGTGTTGACCACCACGGGGAGGCACCCAGCGGCGCGTGCGCGCTCCACGCCCTCTGCGACCCGGTCGACCCCCGAGCCGGTGAGGATCTCCACCTCGTTGCGATGGTCGGCCGCGACGGTGAGGGCCGCTCGGAGTCGGTCGACCCGCTCGATCTGGTCGGGCCAGAGACAGGCGAGCAGCCAGCGAGCCTCTTCAGGGTCTCGCGGGTCGATGGGAGACGGGTCGACGCCGAGTCGGTTGCCGATCCGGGGGAGTGATGTATCGAGCACGGCGTCAACCGTGGCGCCCCGCACGAGGCAGTCGAGTTCAGGTGCGCCTCCGGGCAGTCGCACTTCCCCTCCGTCCTCGTCGTGGAAGCGGTAGGTGAATCGGTCGAGGTGCAGGTTGAGTCCTGCGCTGGTGCCGATGTCGACGAGACCGAGTGGCGCTTGGCTGTCGGCGGCGATTGGGGAGAGGGCAAGGTAGATCAACGCGGCGCGTCCGACGTCGTTGGTCTGGGTAGATCGGTTCGAGATGGTGGATCGGAGAGCGCGCGCGTGCTTGGCGCAGAACGCGATGAAGGCAGGAACCGGGTCGCTGTTATCGGCTTCGGATGTGATGGTTCGGTAGTGCCGGGCGAGTGGCTCCTCGGGTGATTCGAGCAGTCGATGGTGGACGGCAGCGAGAAGGAGCACCGGCCGCCGTTGTGGCGCGGGAACGCCGTCGAGGAGGGCGAGCACCTCGGGCGCGGCGGCGACTCCTTCACAGATCGCGCCGTAGGTGGGGGCCGCCCGGCGGATCTCGTCGGCGAATCGAGCGAAACTCGCGCCGAGGGAATCGCCGCTCTCGTTCATGCCGGCACGGTAATCGGGGAGATGTGGATTGGGCAGTGGCATGGCAAGATCAGACGATGGATCTGATCACCGAACTCGAGGCGCGTGGACTGGTTCACGATTCAACCGATCGCGCCGCCCTCGGTGCGCGGCTCGCCTCCGGACCGATTGGGGTGTACGTCGGGTTCGACCCGACAGCTGACTCGCTCCACGTCGGACATCTGCTCGGGCAACTCGGGCTCCGACGATTCCAAGAGGCCGGACACCGGGTCTTCCCCCTTGCTGGAGGCGCGACCGGGATGGTGGGAGATCCGAGCGGACGGTCCGAGGAGCGAAATCTGCTCACCCGGGAGGAGCTTGAGCACAACGTCCTCGCGATTAAGGGTCAGCTCGCTCGGCTTCTCGATTTCGAATCGACGTCGAATCCAGCGACGCTCGTCGACAACGCCGAGTGGACCGCGCCGATTGGGATGCTCGAGTTCCTCCGAGAGGTCGGCAAGCACGTCACGATCGGCCAGATGCTGGCGAAGGACTCGGTGCGCTCGCGTCTCTCGGGCGATACCGGTCTCTCGTACACCGAGTTCAGCTACATGCTCTTGCAGGCCAACGACTTCCGACACCTTCACGACGCGCACGGAGTCGAGATGCAGATGGGTGGGAGTGACCAGTGGGGAAACATCACCGCTGGTATCGATCTGATCCGTCGCACCTCGGGGGGTTCCGCTCACGGCCTCACGTGGCCCCTGCTGACCAAGTCTGACGGTTCGAAGTTCGGTAAGACCGCCGATGGAGCGGTGTGGCTCGATCCGGCCCGCACCTCGCCCTACCGTTTCCGACAGTTCTGGCTTCAGACCGACGACGCTGACGTGCGAGACCGCCTGCTGCGATTCTCGCTCCGGTCGGTCGAGACGATCGACTCCCTGGTTGATCAGCACACCGCGGCTCCTCACGAGCGCCGGGCGCAACGGGAGTTGGCTGACGAGCTCACGGCATTGGTTCACGGCCGTGAGGCAGCGGAAGCGGCGAGCGCCGCGGCGGCGGTGCTGTTCGGTCAAGATCCCCGCGAGGCCTCCGCCGAGGCGCTCGATGTCGTGGGCGCGGAGATCGATTCGAGCGAGGTCTCGGTCTCCGATCTCGCCGATGTCGCCGCCCTCATGGTGAGGGTGGGCCTCGCCTCAAGCCTCGGCGATGCGAGACGGACCATTGATGGGCGGGGTTTCCGATGCAACGGCGAGGTGATCGAACCCGGTGAGAGCCTTGAGACGGCTGATCTTCTTCCGGGTGGTCGCCTGCTCCTTCAGAAGGGGCGAAAGTCACATCACCTGGTCCGGGTTTTTTCCTGACATCGGGGTTGTTGCCGCCACACCGGGGCAGTAGCGTCTGCAGTCGCCTCTGAGACGGTTTTGTCCAGAGGGCACCAAGCCGGTCCGCCGGATGTGCCAGAGCTTCGGCTCCTTGAAAACGGAAGAGAAGACAGAACGCCAGTGCGGGCAGTCGGTCAGGGGGAGCTTCGGCTCCTGAGACACGACTGTCTGTCAATTCT
>Ga0181568_10002581_pt1 | contig 16495 bp, 28 predicted proteins | sample 101ome_20_FD_133758 | JGI IMG/M metagenome (GOLD analysis project Ga0181568, IMG submission 133758) | Coastal salt marsh microbial communities from the Groves Creek Marsh, Skidaway Island, Georgia - 101404AT metaG (megahit assembly) | ecosystem: Environmental > Aquatic > Marine > Intertidal... | reverse complement strand
ATGCAGATTTTGGAAGAAGACGGACTTGACAAAGATAGAGAAATGGGTTATATTAATGTTAAACCTATAGACAAGGACAAATCAGAGGTAAGTTAATGACCTATATATTAGTAGATACTGCAAACACTTTCTTTCGTGCAAGACACGTTATTAGAGGCGATGCCGATACAAAACTTGGTATGGCTTTTCATATTACACTTAATTCAATTAAGAAAGCATGGCAAGACTTTGATGGTAGCCATGTTGTGTTTTGTTTAGAAGGACGTAGTTGGCGCAAGGACTACTATGAGCCTTACAAGCGTAATAGGCAAGAAACACGCGATAAAATGACTGTTAAAGAGTCCGAAGAAGATAAACTATTTTGGGAAGCATTCGATCATTTTAAAGATTTCATTACTGAAAAAACTAATTGTACAGTATTACATCATCCGCAACTAGAAGCAGATGATCTTATTGCAGGCTGGGTGCAATCACATCCTGATGACAATCATGCAATTATTAGTACAGATGGTGACTTTGCACAATTAGTAGCACCAAATGTGCGTCAGTATAATGGTGTCACTAACACTGTAATTACACATGAAGGATACTTTACAGATAAAGGTAAACCTGTAATTGACAAGAAAACAGGCGAGCCAAAGCCTGCTCCTAACCCACAATGGCAGTTGTTTGAAAAGTGTATGCGTGGCGACACTAGTGACAATGTGTTTAGTGCATATCCAGGTGTACGCAAGAAAGGTACAAGGAACAAAGTAGGTTTGTTAGAAGCTTTTGCAGACAAAGATACAAAAGGCTATAACTGGAATAATCTAATGCTACAGCGTTGGGTTGATCATGATGGTGTTGAACATCGTGTACTAGAAGATTATAATCGTAATGTAGTACTTTGTGATTTATCTGCACAGCCTAATGATATCAAAGAAATTATTACTACAACTATTGCAAACAACAAGACAAAAAATATTTCACAGGTTGGTTTGCGTCTTATGAAGTTTTGTGCTACATGGGATTTACAACGTGTGAGTGAAAACGCTCAGTTATATGCTGAGCCATTACAAGCGAGGTACAGTGTATGACAATTAAAGCAAAAGAAATATTAGATGGAAAGTTTTGGATCCTTGAAAACCAAGGAGTAAAGGTTGGTACACTATCTATTTCCGATGACAAATATATTTTAAGTGACGGAACAAACACAAAATTTATTGATACTAAAAGACAATTAGAAAAAGATATCGGAAAAGTTAGTTGGACTAAACTTGAAATCACAGAAAAATTAGACAAAGAAATGAATGGCTTTCCTACAAGTTGTGTGCCTTTTAATCCTTTGTATGATGTACAACGTAATCTACCATTATTTACAAAAAGTGATAAAAGTAAAAGTCATTATTGTGCAGGTTATTATATTATTAAATTTGAAAAAGGTTGGGTAAAAAGTTTTTGTCCTAAGAGTATTACTCTTGAAAGATATCCTTACAAAGGTCCTTTTAAGACAAATATAGAAATGCGTACAGAACTGAGTAAAGCAAATGCAAAATGATAAGTTGAATACTATTCCTGTACAACAGTTTTTAAAACAAGTTAAAAGTGCAGATGCTAGTAGAGCTAAAGAAGTAAAACTTGATATAGATCAAGCAAAGAATTTAGCGTTTACTCTTGGAATTATTATGACTAGATTAAGTGAAGATTTAGAAACACTTATAAGAAAACAAGACAACACAGAAGAGCAAATAGAAGTAAGGTTAGACGGCGGAAATAGCTGGTAAAATCGGATAAATATATACGTATATAATTTAGGAAAATACGTATATGAGCAGACCCAAACCAACAGTTTTATTAGAATTTATAGATAAAAAAACATATAGAAGCGAACAAATTCTAGATGCAGAAGCTATATGGGCAGTGTTCTATAAAGATAAACCTTTTAATTTAAAATCATCTAATAGCCTTACAAATTATCCAGGTCCTAAGTATAAAAAAGTTTCATTTTCTAATCCAGGACATGCTATAAATCTTGCAAAAAAACTAAATGATTTATTTAATTGTAAAGATTTTACAGTGGTACAATTAACTTCTGGACATAATATACCTCTAGCAGATGAATAATGAACTGGAAAGAAACCTATACCAAGATATTTCTTAAAAACGCTGGCAAATCTGTCAACGAAGCAAGTTTAAAAGAAGTTCTTCCTCTTTGGTGGCAAAACACAAGATCAAAAGATACTGGCGGACTTAGGCTTACAGAAGCTGGTTATGATTTTATTATCAACGAACTTGACTTACAAACTTATCAAGTACCTTATCCTGCAGAATTTGAATTTACTACTAATGTAGTTATTTGGATGGATCAATTTATTGACTGTCCTTACTATCTTGATCGGAGCGGAATTGTAGTCACAAATGAGAAAAAAGCAATGGAATTACACTTATTCTCAGGAGATGTAAGAAAATATGGCTTAATTAAAGCCATGAATAGACAGAAATAATATACTATTATTACTAAATAATCTCATATGTTAGCTCATAAACATTTAGTAGTTAGGGCAGAAGTTGACAAGCCCTTAGTCAACAAGAACAAAGCCATCAAGTTTTTACGCTCTCTAATAAAAAAAATTAAAATGAAACCTATGTACGGACCAACTGCAAGTTATTGCAAAATGAAGGGAAATAGAGGTATAACTGCTTTTGCAATAATAGAAACAAGTCATATAGCAATGCATATTTGGGACGAAACACAACCAGCTCTTGTACAATTAGATGTGTATAGTTGCAGTGATTTTACCCCTAAGACCGTGTTCGAACACATAGAAACAATGATTCCTACTAAAATTGACTACAAATTCCTTGATCGAGAACAAAAATTTATTCAAGTTTTGGAAAAATAAAGGTTGACTCTTACACATAAAGGTGCTATATTATATACATAATAAGGCACTGAAAACAAGGAGTACAACATGGAAAACGTCGCAGTACGTACAATTAGTCCTAACAAGGCTAAAACACGCATTCAACATGCAATTAAAAAACAACGTCCAATTTTTATTTGGGGGCCTCCAGGTATTGGTAAATCAGACATTGTTCATCAAATTGGTGAATATATGGATGCTTTAGTTATAGACGTTCGTCTATCACTTTGGGAACCAACAGACATTAAAGGCATTCCGTATTATGCCGCAAATGATAATACGATGAAGTGGGCACCTCCAGTAGAATTGCCTAGCAAAGAATTTGCTAAAAAACACAAAGCAATTATTCTTTTCTTAGATGAAATGAATTCAGCGGCACCAGCAGTACAGGCAGCCGCATATCAACTTATTCTCAACCGTAAGGTAGGCACATATGAACTTCCAGATAATGTTTATATTGTAGCGGCTGGTAATAGAGAAGCTGACAAAGGTGTCACTTATCGTATGCCAGCACCCTTAGCAAATCGTTTCGTTCACTTAGAACTTGCAGTCGATTTTGATGACTGGTTCCAGTGGGCTGTAGATAACAATGTACACAAAGATGTTGTAGGTTATCTTACTTTTGCTAAAAAAGACCTTTACGATTTTGATCCAAAATCTCCAAGCAGATCTTTTGCAACACCACGTAGTTGGTCGTTTGTAAGTGAACTGCTCGAAGATGAGCTTGATGAAGAAACAACAACTGATCTTGTGTCAGGTGCTGTAGGCGAAGGCCTTGCAATCAAGTTTGTCGCTCACCGTAAGGTAGCGGCTCAAATGCCTAACCCAACTGACATTTTGTCAGGTAAGGTTAAAGAGCTAAAGACCAAAGAAATCAGTGCCATGTATTCCTTAACGGTCTCGCTCTGCTATGAGCTTAAAGAAGCGTCCGATAAAGGCGATAAGAAATTTGACGACAAAGTCGACAAGTTCTTGCGTTTTATGATGGATAACTTTGAAACTGAATTGGTTGTAATGGGTATCAAACTAGCCCTCACTCAGTATGCCCTGCCAATTGATCCAGACGAAGTTGAATGCTTTGATGAGTTTCATGATCGTTTTGGCAAGTATATTACCAAAGCACAACAGGCATAATACTAGGGAGTTTGGACGGTCTCCTCAAAAAAACCGTCCATTTTAGTTGACAAAATGTCTTTTATTAAATATAATATATACAACTAAGGAGAACATGGCATGACAATTGAAACAAAAGGCTTTACACCAGATCCTAACATTTCACCAGCAGATCTTATTGAAATGCGCAAAGAAGTGCTTGACAAAGTTATTGTAGCTCGTGTTGGCTTACTCCTTAGACATCCGTTTTTTGGAAATATGGCAACACGTCTAAAAATAGAAGCATGTGATGACTGGTGTCCTACTGCAGCCACAGATGGTCGTCATTTGTATTTCAACACACAATTTTTTAATGCACTTTCTAATAAAGAAATTGAATTTGTAATTGCACACGAAATCTTACACTGCGTATTTGATCATTTGACAAGACGTGAAGACAGAAATCCTATGCTTTATAATATTTCATGTGATTATCTTGTAAACAATTTACTTGTAAGAGAAAACATTGGAAGTAAACCTACTCTTATTGATATTTTCCAAGATTTTAAATATGACGGCTGGACATCAGAAGAAGTTTATGATGAACTTTTTAAACAAGCAGAAGAAAAAGGCAAAGAATTTGTAGAGCAATTAGGTGAACTGCTGGATGAACATTTAGATTGGGAAGGCGATTCCCAAGACGGTAAAAGCAAAAACAAAAAAAGAAAAAACGGACCTCCTAAATATTCCAAAGAAGAACTAAGAAAAATCAAAGAAGAAATCAAAGAAGGTATGATGAGTGCCGCACAAGCTGCCGGTGCTGGAAACATTCCAGGTGAAATTAAAAGAATTATTCAAGAATTAACAGAACCTAAAATGAACTGGCGTGAAATTCTACGTCAGCAAATTCAATCTACTATCCGCAATGACTACACGTTTAGCCGTCCATCACGTAAAGCATGGCATACTGGTGCTATTCTACCAGGCATGAATTTTGAAGAAACAATTGATCTATGTGTTGCAATTGATATGAGTGGTTCAATTGGTGACAATCAAGCAAAAGATTTCTTAAGTGAAGTTAAAGGTATTATGGACGAATACAAAGACTATAAAATTAAAATTTGGTGTTTTGATACACAAGTATATAACGAGGCAGATTTTTCCGCAGATCAAGGCGAAGACCTTTCTACATATCAGGTTTTAGGCGGCGGAGGTACTGACTTCGATGTAAACTGGACTTATATGAAAGAACACGATATTCAGCCTAAAAAGTTTATCATGTTTACAGATGGGTATCCTTGGAGTAGTTGGGGTGATGAAGACTATTGCGACACAGTCTTTATTATTCATTCTAACAGGGACAAAAATCTTCAAGCACCGTTTGGAATGACTGCACACTATGACAAAAACGCTGCTTAAAAATCCTAATCCTCTTAACTTTTTTGATTGCAGAAAATCGAAAATTCCTGCACCTTATTTTGAATATATCATAATACCTATAAGGTATAACCTAGAGGATAGTATAAATCGTTGGATATATGATAACTTAAAAGGCAGATTTTATGTTGGTAAAACTGTAAACATAGACAGTGATAACACTGTTAATAATGCATTAAAAGTAGGATTTGAAGAGCCAAAAGAGCTATCCTATTTCACTTTGGCTTGTCCACTTTTAAAGTACAAGTAAATAATTTCAAATAATTAATAGTATAAGGAGTTAATTAACTATGACTGAAGACAATAAAAAAGCGACAGCACCTGCGCAAACTGCTGACGCACAAGGCTCTGGTGTTGAACTTACTGTTCAAGACTTGGGTAATTTAAAACAAATTATTGATGTTGCTAGCCAAAGAGGCGCATTTAAGCCAAATGAAATGACTGTAGTAGGTCAAACTTACTCTAAGTTAGAATCATTTTTGGCGGCAGTAGCATCGCAACAACAAGCACAGGAACAGAAAAAAGATCCTGAAGGAGGCAAATAATGGCTCTAAAACATGTAGGAAGAGTTAAAGCAAATAAAAGAAAATGTATTGTTGCATATAGAACAGTACCAGGTGAACCTGAAAACTGTTTGGTTGTTCCAACTGAAAATTTAGATGCAGCAGATCACGATGCATTAATTAAATTAGTTGAATCAGATGCAGGACAACAAGAAGAAGAGTTTGCAACTGCTATGGCAAGAACACGTTTACCAGATGGTAGAATTATGTTAGCTGGTTTTCACACCACAGGTAAAATGACTAAACTAGCAACTAGTGAAATTGAAATGACGCCAGATCGCAACACAAGCATTATGCTTGATGAGTTGAATAAACTTATTGCAGAACAAAAAGGAGTTGCTGTTGAAGATTTAGCAATGAAATCTCAAGCAGAAACAATAGCTACAGCAGGAGAAGTACCTACTGCTACTACAGAAACAGCACCTACTACTGCAACAACTGATGGTGTTATGTCAGATGAAGATTTAGCTGCAAGCTATAGATCACAGGCTGATAGACTTTTTAAGGAAGCTAAAGCATTGAGAGAACAAGCCGAAGAACTTGTTCCGACCAAGAAGAAGTCTGTGAAAGAAAGTGCCTAAAAGAAAGTCACTTCCTAAAGACGTAATAGAACATTGGCCAGAAGTATTCAAAGATGTGGATATTTCTGTAGTCCCAGTCAAATACCTGCACTCAGTACGTGTTATATTTAAAGACGGAAAAGTGTGGGACATTGACGTTGCTAAAACAAGACAAAAACAAAAAACTACAAACATAGAAGCAGCCCTAGAAGACCTGTTTAAAACCTATGAAGAAAGCATTGAAAACGTGGATTTTAGACTAGATACAGCTAAAGTAAAAGCAGATATACAAGGGAGAACTAGGCATTTTATGAAAAGAAGAAAGTAGCTATTGATCGGAATTTGTATAAATACATATAGATATTCCAGGAGTTAATAAACATGGCCCTAAAAATTAGAAGAGGTACAGACGCAGAAAGGCTTACGATTACGCCTGAATCTGGCGAGCTGATATACACAACAGACACTAAAAAAGTATATGTTGGTGATGGTGGTACAGCAGGCGGTACTATAGTCACCGGAACAACTTCAGTTGTTCAAGATACAACGCCACAACTAGGCGGGAATTTAGATCTAAACAGCAATAACATTATTGGCACAGGTAATATCAACATTACAGGTACAATTACTGCAACCGGGAATATCAACTTAGGTGATGGAGCAGGTGGAGACGTAATTACTATTGGTGGGTCAATAGATGGTAGTTTAATTCCAGATGAAGATCTATCTTACAGTATAGGTTCAACAACAAAAAGATTTTTAAACGTACATGCAGTACAAGCAGATATACAAGGAAGTATTACTGCTGATGCTATTAGTGCAGATGTACTTGCAGACGACAGCACAGTTATAATCGACTCTACTACACAAAATATTACAGGAAACAATTTTACTGGTACACTTTTTACAGGTGATACAGTAGGTAGTCATACAGGTTCTGTTGATGGTGATGTGAATGGTAGTGTTTTTGGGGATGATAGTTCACCGTTAGTAGATGCAGTAGCAAGCGAACTAGTTGGTAATGTTAACACTCCTAACCTTATTGTAAACGGATTAAATAGTGAAGCGGCAAGTACAAAATTAAACTATGCTGCAAATGATGCTATAAATTCCACTCTTTTAGGAGAAATAATATTTCAAGAACAGTCAGTTAGCAAAGGATTTATACAGGGTAGAAGAAATAGCATATACATTTCAACAGAAGAAGTTAGTGGTACAACAGGTATTACAATTAATGATGATTTAACAGTTTTTGGTGGTCAACATGTTCGTATCAATCCAAGTAATACAGTTTTTTCCAAACCTACAGATGCACTACAAGTAGATGGTGATGCTACTATCACAGGAACTATTTCAAGTAGTTTTGTAGGAAGTTTAGCGTCAGATAACAGTACAATGGTTGTTGATAATAATGGTACTATTGTAAATCTAGCATTCACAGGTGAAGTTGGAAATACTCCAGGTGATACAGGTTCAGTTGACAGTTGGTTAGAAGTCACTGTTAACGGCGCAACCAAATACATTCCTTTATACGCATAATTTAAGATAAGTACTAGTATGCTAGAAACATACTTAATATTACCTCTCGCCTACGTTTTTTACTTTGTTGTAGTGACAACTGGAATAACTCTAGGTTATCATAGATATTTCAGCCATGGAGAATTTAAAGCAAACGCATTATATGAAACCGTGATGCTGTATTGTGGACTTTTATGCGGATGCAGATCACCATTAGCTTGGGCAGGTGTACATAGAATGCATCATGCTTATGCTGACACACCAAAAGACCCGCATAGTGCAAGGTATCAGCCTTGGTGGCGTATACTTTTTAGTTTATGGCACGTAGACACCATTCCAAGAAAATTTGTAAAGGACCTACTTGGTAATCCGCGTATAATATTTTTTCATAGGTACCGATACCAATTGTATGTTTCACATCTGATTATTACGTATTTGTTGTTTGGTCCTATTAGTATTTTTTATAACATTTTTATATTTGTATGTTCTTATTTAGGATTTGGAATGTTAAATTTATTTGGTCATGATGCAAATGGACCAGTTAACAAATTATGGATAAATCTAGTCGCTCCTTTTGAAGGCAATCATCTTGACCATCATAAGGCTAGCGCAAAATGAAATGGTATTTAGAATCTATAGACAAACATGTCGACAGTGTTAAAGTCCTTTTTGCAAAAACAGAAGGACACAAACATGCAGACAATTATAGTAAATGGCCATTATTTGAGCATACTAAATTTGCACGAATGGCATATGACCCAAATTTAATTTATTATAGTGCAGGAATAGAACGTCCAGAATATAATGGTAGTATAAGAATTATGAGCAGACACACACGAGATAGAAACTACGATTTTGGAGGATTCAAAGCCGATCTTAAAAGAGGTCTAGAAACCTTAGACGAAAGTACAAAATTTGCTTTACATTTAGGATACAAAAATATATGGGTTAGTAGAGAAGAAAATCCAAAACTGCTAGAATACTTTCAAAATGAATCTAATTATATTTGGAATATAACTCATGAAGAAATACCAAAAGGAGGACTACAATGGGTCTTACGATTGGCTTAACGGGACATACAAATGGCTTTGGAAAATATATTAAGGCAGAATGCGAGAGAAAAGGACATGAAGTTTTAGGCTTTAGCACTACTAACGGATATCATTTTCCCGAAGATATACACAAAATTTTTGAACATAAATTAGATATAGTTATAAACAATACAGAGTTCAGTACAACACAAGTTAATATTGCTTTACTAGCACACAGTAAAGGTATAAAGTGTATCAATATAGGTAGTAAAATTACAGAAGCAAAAGTAGCAAAAAAATATTATTCAATGAAGAATAATAAACTTGCACTTAAGATGTTTAGTGAAAATAACAAACAAAAATATTTGACTTGGGGCTTCACAAAAGGACACTGGATACTAAAAGAAAATCCTAATTTATTAGAAACAATTTCAGTATCTCAAGCAGCAAAGGAGGTGGTAAATGAGCTGGGAATTAGTGCATAAGATACAAGCATACGGTGATGTATGTGAAATGCCTCGTATTACTTGCGATGCAGATGAAGTAATTAAACAATTAAAACAATTTGATGATAACTGGAAAAAATTTAATCCGCACAAACAACATATACTGAGAGACGGACTTAGTGTGACAAGTCTAGGTGGAGAACTAGATGGCCCAGATTTAGATAGCTTATGGGACTTGTGGGAAAGAACAGGAATATCATATACAGAATCAGACTTTAATGTACTAACAGATGTCTATCATAAATGTCCAGAAGTACAAAAACTTATTGATCCGTGGAAGCCTTGGCTAGCAAGATGCCATTTTTTAAGACTACCGCAAGGCGGACATTTTCCTCCACACCTTGACGGAGGTACTCATGATACTCCTTCTGTGTTTAGAATTATTGTTCCTATACAAAATTGTCAGCCACCTAACTTTTTTATGATGATAAAATCTGGAGTAGAATTTGAAGCAATACCTTTCAAGTATGGTATGAGTACATATGTTAACACTATGAAAAGGCATACCTTATTCAATACCAACAGTAAAGATAGCATAATGTTAATTATGAATATACAATACACAGAAGATTCATTTGCTAAATTTAGAGAAGAGGTATACTAGTGCTTCCTTATTTTGTTCCTATAGATTTTATAAGCAAAGAAGATGTAGAATTTTTAGAAAAATTAGTGCAATCAGACGAAGCAAATTTTATTTCATATGAAACTATAAGCGGACAACGAGACGGCAACTTGTGTTGGGATTTAAATTTAGATTACTTTAATAGATTTAATTTAAAAAGTTATACATTTTTTGTGCATCAAGAGCCATATACAAAAGTCATAAAACATACCGACAATCCTAAATGGAAACGCAATACAGTTTTAATTGTGCCTTTGCTTTGGCACAGAAATTATGCTCCGTGTTATTTTGAAGACGGACCTATAGTTGAATTTAGAACCCCTTATCTTTTCAATACACAACTACCACATTATATAAACAATAACGAGTATCCAAGATACAATTTCCAAATATGCTTTGAAGAACCAATAGAGGAAGTAGCAAAATGTTTGACCCCCAGATGACAGAAGGCTTTGTACACTGTGATCCAATCAGTGATACAAAGGAACTTACTACATTATTTTACAGTATGACTGAAGAAATATGGCCCGATCTAAGTTTCGGTGATCAAACATATCTTAATGTTTACATGCAGCGTCCGAAAGACTTAATGAGCAAGCGTGACATCTATAACGGCTTACGTGGATTTGATATGAAGGACGAATCTAATTGGTTAAACTACTGCTCTGAAACAAAATACAAAACAGGTGTACTGTACTATGTAAAACTCCGCAAAGAAAACGCAAGAATAGAAGAACATCAATGGCTCAACATATATTGCTTTGTACACAATGACTTTAGAGAACTAGGTGCAAAATATTGGAATGAATTAGAACAAGCAATCCCAGATTTAAGAAATAACTACTGGTTTAGTTATATGGAACATGAATGTGAATTCCAATGGCACACAGACGGTGACACAGGTTTTAGATATCATCATGTGCTTAACAATGATGGAGAAGGTATTACTAGTAGTATTGAAACAAGTGATGGCAGTGTGTTTCGTAAGCCTGGTGAAGCATTTATACTAAACACTGCTAAACCTCATTGTGTTGTACCGTGTAAAAGCGTAAGACTACATGCTGTAGCAAGTATAAATGGTCCAAAAAGCACACGTAAAAATCATAATAATCAATGGTTGGAAGATACAAACACTACATGGAAGGATTGGGAACGTGAACACGGTTATAGTAGTTGATGGAATATTTGCTGAAGATTATCTTGAAAAACTAGATGAACTTTGCAAAGGCGACCTTCTACAATTAGATAGTGAAACAGGATCACATGTAGGCGAATATACAGACTACGAATGGCAAATGATCAAAAATGATATTAGGACTTCTCCACATAGACAAAAACTATTAAGTGAAATAGGAAAACATATCGGCGCAAGTTTGCCTATTGATGATTTAGAACCTATGCAACTGTTTGCTAAAAAATTTACTTCTAGCAGTCGTATAGGCAAACACAAAGAAGATCCAGAAGTTTATGGAGACTGGGTGTGGATGCTTTATCTTACAGACGAAACTGATGGAGAACTATGTACAGAAGATATGCGTATATTGCCAAAACGCAACAGACTTGTAATTATGCGTACAGGATTTGATCATTGGGTAGAACCATGTAGTGGAGAAAGACTAAACCTCAGTGGTTGGCCATTTATAACAGCTGAAGTTAGAAATCGCTGGAAGAAATAACGTCTTTTAAAATATCTTTAGCAGTATTCCAAGTGACAGTATGATTAAAGAAAAAACTTACCATTATTCTTTCATTGTCTGTAGTATTTTCAACTGCATGCCATTCTGATGTATTAAACAATACAGGTTTGTTTGTAATAGTGTGCCTATGTATTTCTTCAAACTCTATATCTGTCCTATCAGTCTTAAAAAATTCCCATGGTTTTAAATATGCAGGCGTCTTTTGTTTATACCAATACGTTGTGTCTACACCTTGCATTTTTATAGGTATGTTTATCACTTGCGGTACGACTATTTCTTTTGCCATATCAGGGTATTGGTTATATTGATTTGAATCAATATGTAAGACTACTGGCTTGTTAGGTGGGAATGCAAATATTCTAAATGTTTTGCTAAGCCATTGTCCGTAGTCAGCTACTGGTGAAAATATACCAGGATATTTTTCAAATGTGCTGTAAGGCGGTAATATGCTTTCAGGATCTCTAATGTCTTCTAAAACTTCTAAAACATATTCTTCGTAGCCCCAACTTATAGGCAAATTTAAATCATAACTACAAATCATATTGCAAAACATAATCTTTATATTTAGAAATACTTCTAGCCACTAGTTCGTCATGTGCTTCTAAATCTAATTCGCCACTTATAGTTAGCAGAATTTTATCACAAGGATCACTACCATGCATAACCCATCTTTGTGTTAAACCAAATGCACTTGCATCTTTTGGCATTGTGACATGATCTACATTTGAGTGATCTTTTGTTTCGACTCCAAATTCAGCAACTTCACCTTTAGATGGTTTCATAAAAAAGCTCATAGGACCTTCTTTCTCGTCTGGACGTAATACTATCCTGTATTCACTTATAGGCTGTTCTTTGCGTCTAGTTTGTCCCCATTCTCTTTCAAAATATATAGAGTCAAAATCTTCTATAGGTAGATTGTGTCTGCCCATATAGTACTCACTACTGTCTTGGTGTAGTGTCAGCAACTTTTGATGCTTGCCTAATAAGAAACCTATAGTTATTTTTTTGAAGGGTAATCTTTTACAAAATTCATCTACTTCTGGAAACTCTTTTATAAAATCGTCACGCCACTTCCAATTTAGTTCATAAAAATATTTTCTATGGTACAAGTCAATTGGATCTGTAAATTCAAAGTCGTCTGTATATTCACGTACTGGAATGATTGTTAGTTTGCTTGCTTTACCGTCAGCAAGTGTACTAGACATTGGTTCTGTATTTTCTTCATACCACTTATCTAGTTTTGCATAGTCTAAATCTATTGTTCCAACATCAATCGGAGTGAAGGCTGTTAGCATTTTTTATTTCCTCTAATATTTTTTCAGCTTCTTCTTTAGTCGTTATTTTTCTTAACTTAGATTTAAGCTCTTTATCTTTACATTCAATAACTTCGGGTAAGCTGAATAATTCTATCTTATACTGAAATAGGTTTTGTGACATCTTCTAAATCCTGTGTACCATCTAAACTGAACATTAACGCAATTCTTGGTTGATCACTCATGTTAACAACTGCATGCGGATATCCTATATTTAAGAAATAAGCATTTCCATTTTCTAAATTATATGCTTCTATTTTTCCGTCACGTCTAAATAGGTTTATAACTTGTTTACTACCAAAAATTGGCACAATACATCTTACAGCATAGTTTACATCATAGTCAACGTGAAATGGAATATTTTTTCCTTCTGCAAGTTTTGTAATTCTTATTCTACTTGCAGGCGCTTTTAATTGTTTTATTATGTCTTCAAAATAACTATCTGTGTAATCTTCTGTAGGAACATTATATAGATGTTCTTCTCGTCTTTGTAATCTTTCTTTAATGCTTGTAGTGTGTGGTAAAATTTCGCTAGGTGTAGTAAGATTAATCTGTTCAAAGTTATCATAAACACTTTTTACAAGTTCCATATGATTATCGCAAAGCATAGGATTTGCTGTGCGTACATCTACAAATTTGCTTGCAATCTCAGTCGTTGCAGTCTGTAATTTTTCTAAATTTATATCTAATTTAAAATTATATATACTTGGTAAGTTCTTTTTATGCATAATTAAATCTTTCTAAATCTATTCTGTAATAATGTTCTATTACAGATTTAGCTTCCGGTGTCAATATCTCTCTAATATTTACCGTGTTTTTTGACACATTCTTGCGTTCTTGAATATTCAAGTCTTCAAGGCGTAATATCTCGTCTACAGCAATTTTATGGTTTACTGTGATATAATCTATCATGGGTATGCTAGGTTTGAATTCTCCTAAAAAGAAATCAGCTGTCGTGGTTGTGTATTCTTCAAATTGTTTTTGCCAATTAGGCCAAGGTTTATCAAAATATATGTAAAGGTATTCTAAAAATCCAACATTAATACCATATTGTTTTGAATAGTTCCACCAGCTTACTGCTCTTTCATATGGATTTCTAATTATAGTAAAACTAGGTAATTTAGGCAGTGCTGGATCGCATATAGGTGCATGGGGTTTAATATCAACTTTGCCCATTGTAGCAGTCATACTTATTCCTGCCGTTTTTGGTATATGTATAAAAAGTTTTTCTTTATTCCATGCGCTCATATAAAATTCCTTTAGCACGTACTGCTTCAACTATACCTTGCCAACTGTTATAAGGCCAAAATATAAAGCATGCACTAGAACGTGGTTCATTAATATCTTCACTAATAATTGTATGATGTGCTGATGTATTAAACAAGGTTGCCTTATCTGTTAATTTAAATCTATCTACTTCTTGTAATTTAGTTTTATCTTGTCCCATTGTATCTGAAGAAATATATTTGTTTACATTGTCTGGAAACAAATCACCGTTGTTGCTAAATGCCCAAGGCCATAATTTTCTAAGTTCAGGGTCTATAAACCATACTGTAGTATCTCCTACAGGCTTGCTTAACAATATATTAACATTACCTGGATGCTGTATATCCATAGGTATGTCTTTATGGAATGCCTGTTCATTTGAATCTACGTGTGGCAAATATTTTTGTCCTGGATACATATTGAGAAAACGTATACCATCAACAAATCCATCATTGAATATATTCTTGAATTTTATAATAGCATCACAACTCTGTTGCCTAACTGTTTCATCAGAAACATAAAAGCACATGTCGTCATAACCAGCATATTTATATTTAGGATTGTTAAGATATAGTAATTCTTCTCGTACTTGAGAGATATCTATGTTTAGCTCATATGCACACGAGAACATAATCATTTCCTATTTTTTCTGCTTTATATCTTTTGTCTACAAAATCATAAAATTCTTGTTGATGATTATATGCGCCCATTAGAATATTAGCATGATGATTGCCATACTTGCACCAATAATTAAATTGTTTAATGTTTTCTTCTAGCAAAGGGGATACATCAAAAATTGCTAGATCAAAACCGATCTTCCAATCATAATTAAAAGGTGATGTGTCTAAAATTATACTTACGTTGTCACAGTCTTGGAATGTTTTGGCTAACAAATTAAAATCAAAATAGTCATGATATTCTTCTGGAAAGTGTCTCTTGACACTACGCTTCCAATCTTGATCTTTTAAATTTTTATCTAATCCTTGACTCTTATCTACTTTTGCTTGTCCAATACTATATTCTCCTCTATCAGTATCTGGCATGTGATTAAGTTTATGATCATGATAACTTTGTACAGCAAAGAAATGACTGTTGGGCAACATTTTACTTAACTTGTATGTAATGCCTCCATAGTAAGTGCCTATTTCTACACAGGTTTTAGGTTGTAGTTGTTTGGCTACTTCTTGGTGAACACTTATATTTGCACCATCATGCATTGAATACATCTTGTTTCCTTATTACTTTATCGCTATACTTACTTACGCTTCTTTCTACTAGATCCCAATGCTTCTTGGGATTTACTTTTCCAAGTATAAAACCTATAAGTCTATCTTCTGTGTCTGCTTCTACACCATGTGCTTGATCCTGATTGCGTATCAGAAACGCATCAGTTTCGTCTGGCACAATACATCTATGTTTTTGTTGCCAAGTCATATCTTTTGTGTAGTCATATTCTTTACACATATACATTTTATCTTTACTGCCTGCGACAACAAATCGATATCCAATTGGTTCGTGCGCCATATTATATTCTAGTGTTTCAGGCATAATAGCAAGATGATGTTCGTGTGTAGGTTCTACTGCATTACCGTCTATATGTGGAGGAATCTCATGCTTTGCTCGTGCTATGCGAATATAGTAAAAGTCATCACACGGAATATATGTTTCAATCCAATCTATAAGTTCAGGATAGTTTTCTTTTGCATTGTCTGTCCATTGTTGCGGATTTCCTAAAGGATTATTATTTTCTTTTTCGCCTAACAAAGTTTCTTCGTCCCACCAAATATAAAAATCAGGCGCATTGAATCTATCTAATATTTTTTGCTTGTTTGGTATAGGTGGGATTGCAAGCGGAGTAAATATGACATCTTTATTCATCTGTTGTTCCTTTGATATATGCAAACGGACTCATAAGTTCTACATCTTTGTTTCCTATTACTAAGTCAGGCATTTGCAATTCTTTACGTACTGTATCTATATTATCTTT